>Ga0255778_10000092_pt1 | contig 76526 bp, 52 predicted proteins | sample 071ome_31_FD_179976 | JGI IMG/M metagenome (GOLD analysis project Ga0255778, IMG submission 179976) | Coastal salt marsh microbial communities from the Groves Creek Marsh, Skidaway Island, Georgia - 071405CT metaG (version 2) | ecosystem: Environmental > Aquatic > Marine > Intertidal zone >...
TCACAATGACGCGTTTTCCGACGCCGTACTCATCCATCAACCTCGGGATGACGATTTCCCCCGGCAATGTATCAGCGACGGAGCCACCTTTACCGTAGAGAGCGCTAAAGGTGCGCAAATTTTCCGCCTCGCGTCTGAAATCCATCTCCTCAAAAATCCTCGAAGTAAACTCATCCACGGCGTCCACCGCACGCGCCTTCACTTTACCCGTCGCCTCGATCGCTGACGCCCCGAGTCTGAGCAATGCCGCATCCGCGCGCACCATATCTTCTATCCCCGGTCTCTGCACCTTTATCGCCACCGTTTTCCCATCAATTGTCGCCTTGTACACCTGCGCGAGCGACGCCGCCGCCGCCGGTCCGTCGCACCTTCGCACCGCGTCCGCCACAGGACCCTCCCCCAGGTCCTCCACCACCACCCGAACCGCGTCTTCGTTTGAAAACGTCGCCATCCCATCCTGCAGCGCCCCCAACGCCGCGGCGGCGTCGTCACCGACGATATCCCCTCGGCTCGCCAACGCCTGACCAAACTTTGCGTACGTCGGCCCGAGTGCGCCCAACGCCGCGCTCACCCCCGCGTACGCCGTCGTCTTCGATCCCGACGATCCCGACGTCGACGCCACCGCGGCGTCTCTCGCGACGCGCGCGCACGCCGCCGTCATCTCCCCGAGGCGTCGCGCGAGCGCCACAGGCGACACCTCGCGCGCGTCGACATCATCACCATCGTTCGTCTTCGTGCGCGTCCGCGCCGTGCGTCGCACCGATTCATCCGTCGCGCGATGAAGAGGTAGACGATGACGAAGACGACGAAGACGACGAGGCGACAGCGTCGTCGGTCGAATCGCGTCGACGCCTCCACGCGTCGTCATCGGCGTCATCGTGTACCGAATGTGGCTCGTCGTTCGCTCTTCTTTGGCGCTGGCTTCATATAAACCATGATTATCGACTATCAGCAATACCATCCATAGTAATTAATTGGAGTATTTAGTCCTATAGTATTACATACAACCCCACGCCGTCTGAAAAAGCGAGCCGTCGCGTCGCGTCGCGGTGGCGTCAGTCGTCGACGTTCGCGTCGTCGACCGAGGAGACCCTGCCGGGTGCGTCGAATCGGTTCGGTTCCGCTCGACGGATTCCACTCTTCGCGCGTCGTTCGGTGTCCGACGCGTAGACGCGCGGTTCGGTTGGAGCAGGGGTCGGCGGCGGCTTTGTGTTATCCACACTGGCGAAGGCGCGCGCGTGAAACGCAGAAGGTCGAGCCCGCGGACGCGGTCGAGGAGACGACGATCTCAGAGAGGGGCGAGACGCGTTGTGAGAGATGTCGGCGGTGATGTCGTTCGTCGCATCGATGCGCGGTGCGGCGATCGGGGCGCGGGCGCAAAGGCGAGAACGCGGGAGCTGCGGCGTTTCAAACGGACGAGCGGCGGCGACGGCTGTTTCGATCGTCGCGAGATCGTCGCGAGGGAAGGATGGGGTGAAGACGAGGAAGGAGAAATCGGCCAGGGGTGATGAGAAGGTGGGGAAGAAGAAGAAGTCTGTGGCGTTGAACGCGGTGGTGGATTCAGCCGAGTCGACAAAGATGTCGATGGGCGGGCCGGAGCCAAAGCCGCTGATTTCGCCGAGGGTGGCGAATAAGGGTGGAGCGGGGACGATGGAGAAGAATGGCGTCGTGGACGACGCAAAGGCGAATGGAACGTCGGTGGGGAGGTTGACTAGGCCAAAGTACGCCGATGAGAAGACGTTTACTCGTAGACGCAAGTTTCCTGTGTTGTTTTACAGCAAGGAGATGGAACCGCTCGCTATGAAGGTTGCCGAGGAGAGCGATAACATGGTTGAACTCGGGGAGATTGATTGGAGATCGTTTCCGGATGGATTTCCGGATCTCTTCATCAATGACGCGTACGATGTGCGCGATAGACACGTGGCGTTTTTGGCGTCGTTTCACTCGCCTGAGGTTATTTTTGAGCAGTTGAGCATCATTTATTCCTTACCAAAGATGTTTGTGGCGTCGTTCACGCTCGTCCTTCCATTTTTCCCCACGGGTACGGCTGAGAGAGTCGTTCGGGAGGGTGAGGTGGCCACGGCGGTGACGCTCGCGAGAATTTTGAGCAACATTCCTCCGTCGCGCGGGGGGCCGACGAGCACAATCATCTTTGATATTCACGCTTTGCAGGAGAGGTTTTATTTCGGTGATAGCATTCTTCCATGCTTTGAAAGCGGTATCCCGTTATTGTTAGAGCGGCTGAAGCAGCTGGAGGATGCGAAAAACGTAGTGATTGCGTACCCAGACGAAGGGGCTTACAAGCGATTTCATTCCTTCTTTGCCGCTGCAGGCTACGAATCCGTCGTCTGCACCAAGGTAAGGGAGGGAACGAAGCGCATCGTCAAGCTCAAGGAGGGTGAACCGATTGGTAGACACGTTGTCATCGTCGACGATCTCGTGCAATCGGGATCGACGCTGATTGAATGCCAAAAGTTGTTAGCAAGACTCGGCGCAGCCAAGGTTTCAGCGTACGCCACCCACGGCGTCTTTCCAAACTCCTCTTGGAAGAGATTCACCTCTGCGGGCGCCGGCGGCCAAGGTTTCTCCCACTTTTGGATCACGGACTCTTGTCCGCAGACCGTCGAGGCTTTGGATGGCGCTGAACCATTTGAGATTCTCTCTCTCGCCGCCACCATCGCCGAGGCGCTTGAAGTCTAACCCCTCACGGATGCGACACATCGTTGATACCACCGACACCCACGACGTTCGACGGCGTTCGCACTCTTAAGAACGTCCGTTGTTTTCCCCATTTCTCGCTCATTATTCATTCATTCCGTTGTTAATATTCGATACGAGCTCACATTAGGTGTACGTTCTTAGAGCACAACGTACAGTCAGCAGACTGGACTAGACTTCGATCGAACGCCCCGCCACACGATGACGCCACGAACGATGCGCGTCGTCGCCTCCACCGCGCACTACGTCCGCGCGCACTCGTCGACGAAGAGGCCCGATGATCGAAACGTCGTCGTTTTCGGGAGGCGGCGTCGCGTCGTGAGAATGGTTTTTTCCAGTGGTGATGAAAAAGTCAATCCTTCTAACGACCAACCACCGAAGATTGACGCCTCAGCGTCGGCGTACGAGATTTTAAACATCCGTCCGACGGCGAGCAAGGATGAGATTAGGCGAAAGTTTTTGTCTTTGTCGAAGAGGTACCACCCGGATGTTCGAAGCACCGTGGATGGGTCGATGGAGGCGATCAACGCGGCATACGAGAAACTCACAAACGAAGACGCGCGGGCGGAGTACGACGCCGAACTGGCGAAACAACGGCGTGAGAGCAGGAAAAAGAATAAGTTTAGTGATGGAGCGACGACGGTGTATGAGGGATTGGTTGGTCCGATTGTGTCTGATATTCGGGCCTCGTTGGACGTGTGCGAAGCCGACGAGTGCGAGCTCGGCGTTGCCGAACGCATGGTGGATAACATTCGGCAGTGGGCGCGGACTCTGGCGTTCACGAGCGAGCTGCCGTTACCGCTGCCGTTATCAGTGGATGATATCGTAGACGGTGCGAGATTGGCGTTCATGCGGTACAGCATCGATGAGGGTTTGCGAGAAGCTGGAGCGCTCTTAATTGAAGTCGAACAAGAAGCGACTGGAACACGCGTGGTTGTTCGCCGATCGTTTGCCGTGTCTTCGGGCGCGGCTAAGCAAGAGATTCCAGGAGAAGGTCGCGTCATGACATCTTTTCTTGACGAATTCAACTACCTGATTGGAGACGGCGATCAAACTGAGAGCGCTTCATACGGAGAGGCAGAGGAACCGAAAGGTCTTGGAGGTATCGGTTCCGCCATCGCCGCCTTTGCCCTGCCGGGACTGCCGCTCTTCGGCGCGACGAAGAGCGCCCCGGGTGGTGCTTATAAGGCTTACAACTTGAAGCAAGACGCAAAGCACATTGAGTGAGCGCTGTATATTGTTTGATCTACCGGTACGTGTAACAATTAAAAGTATCATCGAGCCGCTTTTGCATTTTCATACAAGTCTTGAATCTGATCCTTTGCGTCCGCCAACGAGCTCGCCGCCTCCTTCGCGTATGCCAGCGTTGGAAACGGTCCCCACCAGAAACCCGCCACGCCTACGAAGGCTACTTTTTTCCCGAGAACTACGCTTCGCGCAATCATCCAATCCTTCTGTTCGCGCTTGGAAGAGCCGCCTCCTCCGCTAATCTTCTCTCGCCAAAACGCCATCGATGCCACACCAGACGACGACACGCCGATAGACTGCAGTAAAGTACGCGCGTACACCTCGTACGCTTCGCGAACTTTACCCACGACGCCACCCGCGGATGCGCCGCTCGTCGACTCGCCCGACTCGGCTCGCGAAAGCCTTCCCGAAAACTTTCTAAACCAACCATCAAAGCTCGTCTCGCTCGGCTTGGTCGCCGCGCACGCCGCCAGCGAGCATCCAACGATCGCTATCAATCGACTCCGCGCCGCGTGACGAATCGTTCCGAGCTCTGAGACAAACTCTCGCGTGATGGCTCTGAGTTGGAGTCGAAAGGTTGAGGTAACGACCTCCCACTCTTCGCGCGCAGACGTCGCCGCGAGCGCGAGCGCGGCGACGGCGGCGAGCCTGTAGTACGCGGCGACGTCGTCGTTCGCGCCGGGCATTTTCACGAGTGACCCTCGCGCGCGCGATATCGACGCGGTGAAGAGTGAAGTGGAGATTAATTAGAGCTGTTGGTTGTCATTGCAGTCGGTTTGATACACGACGCGAACAAATGTGCGTGCTTATGACTAACTATAGATATTATATCACGATTGAAGGGGGACGACAGATGAATAGTCTAGCCCACGGTCGATCCATTGCGAACGAAGCGACGTGAGAGTGCGATTGAGAACGGCATCGTCGCCATCCACCGCCGGACGAAAGACTCTCTCCCCGTGTGCCACAACTATGGCGGCGCTGAGATCTCTAGTGACGGATGCGTCGACGGTGCCGTCGGGACAGATGACTTTTTGAACAAAAGTAGCCTCATCGATGAAGTCAAAGTGTCCCGCACCGCACGAGAGACCCCAGGGGAGGTGACCCTCGGCGACGAGACCGCGAGGCGACGCATCGAAAAATTCGACATAGTTTGATCCACTTGGCGCGCACTCACCTCCGTTTTCGCTCCCGATCACCGCCACCGGCGGGACGTTGGATGGATTTAATTTCATCGCGGCTAAAGCGCTCGGATAACCCACACCGAGCGGGGCGTAGATGGTGTTATCCACAGGATCGAGCAGACACACCGCCTTGACGCGTTCGTCCCTCGTCGCCTGAAGCATGGAAATCTTCCCACCTCGACTATGTCCGATGAGATACACCTGGTTCGCGTCCGCGTACGGAGAAATTAAGACGTCCGACCCGACCCAAGAAATCAGATCGTCCAAAATGGCTGTGCTCACTTCGTCATCGAGCGTACCGCCCGCCACAGATTCTGTCTTTGTGTACGCTACGACGACATATCCCCACGAACACAACCTGCGCGCGATCGACGCGTACGAATCTCCATCGATTAAAAACCCAGGTGTTATAATGGCCACCGGATACGGCGCTTCACTCGCGCCGTAGACGTTCGACCCGTCTTTTCCAACTCCTCCTTGCATCGTCCGAACGGGAAACAACGCATCCGGCGACACATCCACTCTCGGCACGTACACCTTGATCCGGCTCAGACAACTCAATCCTGTGCACGCCGGAAAGCATTTTGAACACGTATGCTCCAGTTGCGGGAGCACGCGCACGCGATACGGCCCCGTAAGCGCGTAATCCGGTGCTCCTGTCATGCTCAGCGACTCGGACTCCTCGCCTAAACCGCTCGCCTCGGCCCACTCTGCCCCTCTTCCCGTCCCCATGACCGCCGCGCACGCTGTCGCCAGCGCCCCAGTCAACGCCGAGCGTCTCGACGCGCACGACGCACCACCGCGCGATGCCTCTCGCCGTTTCTCGTCCTCCCAATCGGCGTCCGAGACCTCGTCCACGTCTCCATCTTTCAAAGCAACGCTCGCGCGAATCGTCCGCGTTGCGACGCCTCTGCGCCACCCGTCCCCCGCGCGCGCGTTTGAGAAGACGCGCGGGAGCGGCGCCGACGTCGACGTCGCCGTGGAGACGCGCATCGTCTCGAACGCGTCGCGCGATGTGGCATCGAACGCGTCGCGTCGCGTCGCGTGTTTCGGGTACTTTCACGTGATCGTATACATGGGTCAAATCCATCCATAATATTACGTTCGGACGGATAGTGAAACTCTCACGGGAAGCCGCCGTCACACGCGCGCACGCGGCTTTCCGCGCCCGCCGACGCCTCGCGACATGCTCTACGTCATCGGACTCGGTCTCGGAGACGAGCGTGACGTCACTCTCAACGGTCTGGATGCCATCAAGCGCTGCTCCAAGGTGTACCTCGAGGCCTACACCTCGGTCCTCGGCGCCGATGCGGCGCGACTGGGTGAACTCTACGGGAAAGAGGTGACGGTGTGTGACCGAAATTTCGTCGAACAAGGCGTCGAAGGGGTCCTGGATGAGGCGACTGAGGGTGATGTGGCGTTTTTGGTTGTCGGAGACGCGTTCGCGGCGACGACGCACTCGGATTTGGTGCTGAGAGCGGTGGAACGCGGGGTGCGAGTGAAAAACGTGTACAACGCGAGCATCATGAACGCGGTGGCTGGAACGGGATTGGCGCTGTACAACTTTGGAGTTGCCGTGTCCATCTGTTTTTTCACGGAAACGTGGAGACCGGATAGCTTTTACGATAAGATTAAGGAGAACGCGCGAGTCGGAGCGCACACGTTGTGTTTGTTGGATATTCGGGTGAAGGAACCGACGGTGCGCGCACTGTGCAAAGGTATCGAGGAATACGAGCCTCCGAGGTTTATGACGGCGGCGACGGCGGCGAAACAGATGTTGGAGGTGGAAGAGACTCGTGGTGAAGGTGTTTATAGCGCGGATTCGATGTGTGTCGCGGTTGCCCGGGTGGGACACGACGACGAGAAGATTAGAGCGTGCACGCTCGGCGAAATGTGCCGAGTGGACATGGGCGGGCCGTTGCACTCGCTCGTGCTCGTCGGTGAAACGATGGACGTGGAGGAAGCGATGCTAAAACTTCACGCGGTGAAACCCGAGGACTTTTACGAGGGTGAGGCACCATCTCAAATGCTCGACGCTTTGTAATAGTCTAGTAACTCAGTTTCTCTCCTTCACAAACTCTATATTGTGTACAACGGCTTTCATTCGTCGCGCTAAGCGCTCACGCACGCGTCACCTTTCCGCGGTAGTTTTTCATAAATCAGTCACGCCAAGCACAGCCAATTAAGGCGTCGCCGTTCGCCCCCGCAAGCACTCAGCCGTGCAGCGCTTGACACACCGCTCATTCCACCCTGGAACAGAGTGTTGCGCCGTGCACGCCACGCGCGTGCACGCGTCCACGCACGCATCCGTACCAGACATTCCACAAACCGTCACGCACGTGTGCGGCATTTCCGCCTGTTTAATTTTCGGTTTAGCGTTCAGTCAGCGTTCAGTCAAACGACAAACGGTTCAAAATAATCAGCCACTTCAGTTGAGCAACAACGTCGATACGCGTCTTAAGATGGAGAGAAAGCGCGCGGTTTCTCCGACGCGCGATCCCATCGTTCGTTATCGCGCGTTCACCGCGCGTTCAAATCTCGAACCGTATCGCGCGAAGCACGTACCTTTCCTAAACCACCGAGTTTCGCCATGAGCCGATCGCTGGCGCATACTCGTTCGCACGCGAAAGAAACCTCGTTCTCTTCGACGACGCCGCGTCTAACTTCAGCGGCTGTGGAACGTGATCCTAGGACAGCCTTGGTTGTGACGACGACGGCCGCGGCGGCGCCAAGAGGGGCGGCGATGAACGCCAGTTGAACCATGTGCGCTGAGGACTAAGAGGCACAGAATGGCGCAGCGATGGCGAGCTGCAAAAAGGGGATGATGGAAACTATTTTGAGCGCGGTTGAAAACGCGATCGAAGTTGAATATGTTACAAAGTACTGTACACTATAAATGGTTTGTTTGTTTTGGTTTCTAGAGACAATGAAGGCGATCCAGTTGATCACAAGATGCCATTGAGCACGCGCTGGTAAAAGTCGTACTGTCTCGTGCTCCACGCGTCGATGGAATCAGAAATCATACCCAAAACAGCTTCCACGCACTGTTCTTCGCTCATGTGCAAGTTGAACCGTCGACGGAGGTTCTTGATCACCTTTGGTCCAGCTGTGAAGCACGGACAACCGCTCGCACCCATCATCTGCACGAGTAGAACAATGCGTTCGGCGTGCTCCCTGACGGCGAGATAGCCTTGGATGCAGAGCGCCTTGTACGCGTCAAAGGCATCCGATCGGGTGCCTTCGGCATCGCTATCCATGACTTCGAGGTACTCCTTTGTGAGTTTGAAAGGACTAGACTCAAAGTTGATGCCACCGGGTGAGGTGGAGAGCATAAAGTTGAAGTCTATGTGAATGAGGTGTCCGTCGTCGTGCAACAAAATGTTACCATTGTGACGATCCTTGACTTGTAACAGATACGTCAAAATGGAGTAACCGGCGAGTGACTCGACAAAGTTGTTTTGAGCCTTGCGGAACTCTGGCGTATTGACGCCAAACTTGCGCTCAAAGTGATCTCTGAGCGATGTACCGCGCGGTAAGCGAGATTTCAGAGCGTGCACGCTCGGCGCATCCGTCACCGCCTCGATGAGCGCAGAGTGAGTATCTGTGGTCAGAATGTCAAAGTCTCTGATCCAGCAGCGCACTCCAGCGTTGCGATAAATCTCGGCAAACGTACGAACCAGCTGCAACGCGAGCAGTTCTTGTCTACAGTTATCACCAGCTTTGATGATGATAGGTTTCAAGCCCCATCCCGGCAAGCTGCCATAAGGCGACGAACGTCGAATGCGCTCGCGCTTGTCAGCCCAGAGCTCACCGAGACCTCCCGCGCTGCGCTTGTGAGGCGAAGAGGTCATCGTCGCCCCTACACCGCTTGCGATCGGTAGTGCGTCAACGTTGAACGCATCCTTATCTTGCTCGTAAATCTTGCGGTTCACCTGAGCCGCCATTTCGATGAGTGCGATGTCCGACGGTTTACGCTGGTGTGGCGACCGCGGACCTCGCTCCATCTCGTCTCTCAGCGCGAAAACCTGAAGCTCGACCTCGCGAGTAGTTTCATCGACCTGAATCGCCACGGTCACGAGCTTTTCATCCGAAGATTCGTCGTCGGTGCTGAAGGAATCGCCCGATCCTCCCTGCAATCTGAGCTCCTGGAGCGACTTGTCGAGCGATCGTCTAATTCTATCCCTCGAGTCGAGCATGAAATCATCGTTTAACGGGTAGAAATCATCAACTGGTGCGTGGTTGGATGAATCCTCGGCGTTTTTAATCTCTTCTTCAGTCGGGTTCGAGTTCACGACCTCGAGACAGACGAGGTACGGAGCCTTCTCTCGACTGTTCAAGAGCACGGCTTCCTCCCAAGGAATGCGAATCACTCGCTCCAACTCGCCGTGACCCATGGGAAAGAGCACGCCGGTCCCCTTTTCCGTGTGTCGAAAACGTTTGTTCATGCGCGAGAGCTCTTGGCGAAGGATCGATTGACGGTTTTCCAACGGGAAAACCTTGGAGAGCGACAAGGAGAGCTCGCACAAGTCATCCGTGAGTTTCATCGTCGCCTCGAATGTCTTCCTTCTCAAATTGAGCGCCTTTGCTCCGTCTTCGAACGGGAGGTCTTTGTTGCCACATACGCCAAAAAGAGAGGAGAGACCACCCTGCGGACGCGACGCGTTGTCTCTGTGTTTGCTCGGCGACTTGCCGTTTTCTCTGTGTTTGCTCCCTTCCTTTTTTGAGTTACCAAACGAGAGCGCGCGAGACATACCGGCGAGAAAACCTCCAGAACCAGATCCCAGAGAATCTGGTCGATTCTTTTCTTCGCTCGTCCTTCTGGAAGGGGACCTAACCATACCGAAAACCCGCCTCGGGGGCGTGACGGGTTCAGCCGTCGAACCCGATCGAGGCGGACTTCGATCCCGAGACGAGCTCGAGGGCGAGAGCGACGCCTCGGCTCTCGACTGCGCGCGCTCCTGAAAAGGCGCGGGCCAGGTTCCATTCTTCACCGTCTCGCTCGCGCACCGATCCCTAAACGCCATCAACGCCTGAGGTTCTTTACTGTCACCGACCGCCGCCGCGAGCAACCAACAAATCTTTGTCGCCAGCCGCAACGACCGTCTGCAAACCATGATGAGCATGCGCTCGAAACCCGCCGCCTGCTCCTGCTCTCCCTCGTGCGCCTCCGCCCGCTGAATCCACATCGTCACGATTTGGCTCAAGTATCTCTCCATTCGCTCATCGCTCGTCTCCCGGTACAACCGGGCGCAGAGGTAATCGCTCACCCCGGCGTTCTCCCGACGCTCCCACAAGTTTGAAACGGCGACCCACTCGTCGAACCGTTCCAACGACTCGTAATACGCCAACAAAACCCCGGTGGTGCCCCCAGGGGAGGCCTTCACCGCGCCCCAGCTCCCAAACCCTCCATTCTTACCCGGCGACGAAACCGCCGAACCGCCCGGTCCTCCTCGAGTTTCGTCCTCGTCTTCGTCGTAGTCGTTCATCGCCGGTTGCGCCGCGCGCGCCGTCGCGTTCCTCAGGAACGACGTCCCGTTCCCATTCGACATCCACGACGTCACAGACGACGACGCGATCGCATCCGCGCCCGCATCCGCGCCCGCGCCCGCGCCCGCGCCCGCGCCCGCCGCCGCCGCCGCTTCCCTCGCCGCTTCCCTCTCCAAGTTTTCCTTTGAATCCATCACCCACGCCCCACCGCTCTCGTGTCTTCGATGCGTCGACGCCGACGCCGACGCCGACACCGACCCTTCGCCGACATCGCGACGCATCGCCCCACCGCTCACGGCGTCGCCCTGCATCACCGCGCGTCGCGTCGTCCTCTCCCGAACGGGTCTCGCCCCGAACGGGCGCCAGCGACAGACCCAGCGCGGGTCCGTTCGCCGACCGACCGATGGAGACCCGGGTTTGAGTGAGTTTTACCATTTTTCTCGTCTCTCTCGTCGTTTTCGCTCGGATCGCCATCGATCGGTCGGTCCATCGGTCGCCCGGTCGCACCACACGAAATGAAAAATGAAATGAAACCCCGAAGGAAGCGCGCGTTCCCCACGGGTCGCGAACCGTCGATTGTTGAATCACTTCACCCACGATCGAACGACCCGAATCCCCACGATCCGAAATCCCACGATCCATGGAGGGTTTTTTCATTCTTTCTTCACCCGCCTCGCCCGCCCTCCTCGAACAACTCGACACTCGCCATCACCGATCGGTCCATCGTCGGGTGTCGTCACTGTTTGGATACCGATACCGACGATGGGGATGATGGGGATGTCAACGACGACGACGACGACGACGGTGCGGGTACCGGCGTGTAAGGTACGTCGCGATGCATCAGGCGACTCTCGACGGTCTCGACGGTCTCGGCGGTCTCGTCCGCGGATGAGCGCGCGAGGACGCGACGACGACGCGACGACGCGCTTTTCGTTTGGTTTCGTTTCGGTGTGTGCGCTCTGACGTCCTTCGCGTCGTCTTCGAGCGGCGGCGGCGGCGGCGGTGGTGGGTCGGCGGCGGGAGAGGGACGACGGGTCTCGATCGGATCCGTCCGCGTTTCCGTCGGTCACTTACCGAACCGAACCGAACCGAACCGAGAGTGAACTCGACGACGATGGGGACGATGGGGACGGGGGAGACCCGCGGGAGGGCGCTGAGGGATTTTCTTTGTAAGCATACATAGTGTATGGGTAAATAGTGAGAGAGAGTGATGGATAATGATGAGGATGAGGATGCTCGGCGCGCGGATATCGCGAGGGTCGGGTCTCTCTCGCCGCTCGCTCCTCGGTACTTTTGAGCGGTACGGAAGCGGGTGACTGACGAAAGGTTTTACGCGTTACGTCTATAGGTTGCGGGCGCTCGACGCGTGGCGCGAAGAAGCGCGGCGAGAGCGACGACGACGGTTCGGGCGGCGGCGAAGGGCGAGGACGCGGGCGAGGAGGCGACGGCGGCGCGCGCCGCGGCCGCCGCCGCGGCTGCGGTGTGCGTGACGCTCAGCGGTGCGGATGCGGCGCGCGCGGATGCGTATGCCGATTACTTAGCTTCCATGCAAGCGGAAGGCGCGAGCGTGGGGACTGTCGACGGTACGACGAAGGAGGCGACGGCGGTGCTCGCGGAGCGCGAGGCGGCGAAGAAGGCCCCGACGGCGACCAAGCCAAAGAAGGAAAAGGTTGTCGTTCCGAGAGCTCCGAAGACGGCTCCGGCGCCCAAGGTTGTCAAGGTTGCGGTTGTTGATCGCGCCGAGGCTGAGGCTCGCATCGCTGAGCAAAAGGCGGAGCGTGAGGCTGCCAAGAAGGCTGCCGCGGAGGCTCGCGCGCAGTTGAAGGCTGAACAAGCTGAAAAGCAAAAGGCGTTGACTGACGCTCGCAAGGCCAAGTCTGGCGGTGAGTCGGGTGGTGATGCCGATTTCGGCACCACCTTCATCGGTGCCGCGGGTGCCGCGGGTGTCGTTGCGATTGGCTTGAACGCGGGAGGCAAGAAGTCGGACGACGACGACGAAGAGGAAGTCGCGCCGGTGAAGAAGCAAACTAGATTTGCCAAGAAGGCGACCCCGCCGCCACCGCCGCCGCCGGCCAAGAAGCCGCTCTTCTCCTTCGGTGCCAAGAAGGAGGTGGCTCCGCCGCCGCCGCCGCCGCCGCCGGCCAAGAAGCCGCTCTTCTCCTTCGGTGCCAAGAAGGAGGTGGCTCCGCCGCCACCGCCGCCGCCGCCGGCCAAGAAGCCGCTCTTCTCCTTCGGTGCCAAGAAGGAGGTGGCTCCGCCGCCGCCGCCGCCGCCGCCGGCCAAGAAGCCGCTCTTCTCCTTTGGTGCCAAGAAGGAGGTGGCTCCGCCGCCGCCGCCGCCGCCGCCGGCCAAGAAGCCGCTCTTCTCCTTTGGTGCCAAGAAGGCTGAACCGGCGCCGATTGAAGAGCCGGTCAAGCCGGTGGCCAAGAAGCCGATGTTCACGTTGAAGAAGAAGGTCCAAGTGCAACCGAAGCCGGTCGCGACTCCGGCCCCGAAGCCGGCGGCCAAGAAGCCGATGTTCACGATGAAGAAGAAGGTGTCTATTCCCGAACCGGTTGAAGAAGAGCCAGTCAAGCCGGTGGCTAGAAAGCCGATGTTCTCCTTCGGTGCGAAGAAGACCCCGGTTGTTGAAGAGGAAGAGGTTGAAGACGAGCCGGTCAAGCCGGCGCGCAAGCCGATGTTTGCCGCGAAGAAGGCGACTCCGGTCCCGGCAAAGCCGCAACCGGTTGCTAAGGCGCCGGCGAAGCCCGACTTCAAGTCTCCGTTTTCCTTTGGTGCGGCGAAGAAGGCTGTCGCTCAAGTCGTTGAGGATGTCTCTCCGGCGAAGAGCAACTCTTCCTCCGCCATCAAGGCTGTTGTTGCCGAAGTTGATGCCGCCATCGCCGCTCTCGAAGCCGGCTCTCCGCGTCAACTCAACGCCCAAGCTAACCGCGAGAAGACGATCCTCTCCAAGCTCTCGCCCGAAGATCGAGCGACGTTCCTCGAACAGATTGACAACTCTCCTCCCCCGGCCATCTACAACGAGGAATCCGAGGCTGTTGTCGTCGCCATCGAGGACGCCCCAGTTGCGGTTGCTTCCAGCTCTGAGGCTGATATTCTGAGCGCTCTCAACAACGAAGCGGCTGCCGCCGCTAAGGCCGCCAAGGCTAAGGCTGACAAGGCTAAGGCTACTCAACTCGCTGCCGCCGCGGCTGATCGCGAGAAGGCAAGGAAAGTCGCTGAAGCGAACATGGCTGGTGCTACCAAGCCGGTCGCTAAGCCGGTCGCTAAGCCGGTCGCCAAGCCGGCCGCCAAGCCGGCCGCCGCGCCGGCAGCAAAGCCGGCAGCAAAGCCAGCGATGGCGAAGAAGGCTGCCGCCCCGGCCACTGCTAGCAACGCGGATGCGAACGCCGCGGACGCTCAAAAGTGGATCGACAACTGGAAGAGCGGTGGTGCGAAGGTTCCGGCTGCGGCTCCGGCCAAGGCTGCGGCTCCGGCCGCTTCTAGCAACGCGGATGCGAATGCGGCTGAAGCGCAAAAGTGGATCGACAACTGGAAGGACACGGCATCGGCCAACAAGGATCTTGCCGCTGAGGCGCAAGAATGGATTGACCGATGGGCCGCCAAGCAAAAGGCTACCAAGTAGACACGTAGGCATTCGACTGCGTAACGCGTCAGTGAGATGAATCTTTTTTTCGAAGCCCTTTGTAAACATGGACAAAGCAGCGATGAAAATTTTTCAAGTTTGTTACATTCTATTCCGACTACAAGTGCACGCGCTCACTTTTCTTCGTCTACCTCGAAGCTCGGACTAGCGCCGAACGCTCTAATTCCCGGTCGCAGCGCCGCTGGCGCTCCGACGAAGTGCAATTCACGCCATTGACGCCAAACGAAACCCAGAGTTATCAAATTCAACGCAATGGTCGCCGTTGCAAAGATTAGCGACGCAAAGGCGTAATCTGCTCTCTTACAGACGGTCAGCGACGCATCCAATACGACAGACGTGCATTCTAAGGTAGACATGACCAAAAACGTGATCATCGCCGCTGTGAATAAAAAGTACACCGTAAACTCAGTCGCCGGCGGCGGCGCTTTGCGAATGAAATACAAACCCGCCAAGATGATTGTGAATCCCCAAAACCCGGCATACACGCCAACAATCCCCTTAAATTGGTAAAACTTCGTAAATCCACATCCTTCGCCTCCGCAATCATTGAGTGTCTCGAGCTCCGGACCGGCGAACCCTTCAGTTTGCCTGGACATGAACGCAAATGTCGTCAAGGACAAAATCTGCACGCGACGTAAAAACAAACCATAACGACGTCAGTGCTCATTCGCGAACGACGACAAAGAAGACGATAAACGCGTCGTCGATAACGAATACATCTCGCTGCACGCGCGCCGCGCGCAAACAACAACGAGGCGGATCAATCAGCGCGCGTCTAGAACACGTACGCTCTGCACCAACAGCGCTCGAAATTTTGGATTGTGCAACAGTCGATAGTTCAACGACGCATTCGCTGCTGTGGACACCGTAGCGCCCGTACGCTGTAGCAGCAGCGGTTCCTCCACGTCATCTTTGTGTTTGTGTCCGTGCTTGTTGTCTCCGTGCTTCGGCATATCGAGCGGGCCGATTGTGGGGTGTTGACCGCGAGCAGCGGATCGTGTTGAACGCTTCTTCGACGTACCGACATTCGGACATTTGAACAGTCTTCTGTCACATGAAGTATGAGATAGGACGCGTTTGATTTAGCCTAAGTTGGGTGTTTTTCTTCTAAATGGTCTAAAAAGAGCCAAAACGTTGTGTGCTTCGAGACCTCGGCTCGGTTCCAACCCGTCGGCGCGAGAGACGACGCACCGAACGGCACTACCTCGCGCGCGCTGCGAGGAGTCAGTCCGCACGCCCAACTCGAGCCACGAGCGGCGGGACTTAATCTCTGTCTCTCCTTTTTTCTTCTCCGCCGAGATGACGAAGACGACGAGCGCCGCGGCGACGGCAACCGCGGGACCCAACGTGGCGACGACGTTGGACGCGCGCGAAATGGAACGCGCGCTCGCCGAGCCCTGGGGCGCGATGCGATGCGCCTCAGCGTACGACGAGGACCTGGTCGAAGGGATCAAGAATCGTTTCGCCATTATGACCCCGTTCGCGCGTCGCGGCGCGATCGGCGCCGCGCTTTTCGCGTCGCGACGTGGTGCGAATTTCGCGCGCGAGTTGGCGCGGTCCGTGGGTTCCGAGGACGCGGACGAGTGGGTTCGCGCGCTTTCGAGCGCGGTGACGAGCGACGAATGGATCTTCGATTTGTCTGGATTAGATTCCAGCGTTCCCGCGGTACGTCAGACGTTCACGCGCGTTGCGACGAGGGAGAATTCAGCGCGATTCGGCTTTAATTTCGAACACGCACCCACGTGTGACTGGGCACCACAACCCTAGGGGCCTCTTCCGAGCCTTTATTTATGTCTGAACGCAAACTGACCGAGTGAAACGCCAATGCGGGGCTTTAAAAACGACGCAGGTGTCCGCGGCGGTCAAATCCATCCGCGAGGCGCTGGCCGAACGACCTGAAACGACCAAGTCTTACAGACCAAAGGAAGAAATTTACCTGACGCAGACGGAGATTCCGAAGACGGAGCATGGTCACTTTACGTTGAGAGAGAGGAGGCAACCGAAGAAGAAGCCGGGTATGGCGCGCAGTGGCACATCTGGCGTTGACATCAAGTCGAGGGCGATGGAATTTGCGGCGTCAAGATCGCAGACGAGCTCAATTTTTGCGCCGTCTCGAAAACCGACAAGCAAAAGTGCCTCCTTCTTGCGCGACACCGGAAGAGCGAGCTCGTTCGGTTCCCGCTCGAGAATGGGCGATACTTCTCGTCCTGGATCAATGGTGATCGATGTAGCCGAAGCTGCGCAGCTCGGTGCGTCTCAATCGGGTGACCCACTTCGACAGCAGGCTCAAGAGGAAAGAGAGAGGAAGAGGCTCCGGGAGAAGGAGGAAAAGGAAAAGCGCATCCAACGACTCATGGAAGAACGTGAAGCGAGGAAACAGCAGGAATTGAAGCGTAAACGCGAACGCGATGAGGAGATTTCAGCGAAAAAGAAGGCTTACAAGGCTGAAATCGAGGCTAAGCGCGCTCAAGCGCAAGCATCAAAGGAGGCTGTGGCTACGCCTTCGCCAACAGACGTGCCAACCACGTGGTGAGATGGCCAAGATTAAGGAATGTCCTACCCTTAAATCAACCACCGTATAAAAGAAGGAAACTGTTATACCCTCATTCGTGAGGGTTTTCGCGCATTCGTGTGCGAAAGGTGTAAAAAAATGTCATGTGACAGTGGAGCGGGCGTCAACTGTCTCGGCGACGTCAAAAAGAAGAGCAAGCGAAATTGGAATTGTACAGTTTGAAAAAAAGTAGAAAAAAATCTTTAGCCGTAGGAAAAGCTTGTTTCATTAATGATTCGCAGTTTGGACGCATCTCGCGCCCCCGCCCACCCTCGCCCGGCCCTCGTTGTCTAAAGATTCCAAACCTTCTCGTCCGGAGAGACGAAAAAAGTCACCCTTCGCCAGGGGGGCTGACGTCATAACCGACACGCATCTTACGCGATGATGCCCACGCACCTCCGTCAGATGGTTAGGAACTACCGGCAAATATTCGCGACACCGATGCGTTCGTTCTCCTCCGTCTCCGCTCCGTCGACGCCGGGAATTTACGAGTTTCGAACGTACGATGTCGACCCGTCGTCGTTGGATGAATACTTGACGCTTTGCAACGAAACTCGAGGGGTGCGAAAGGAGCTGAACCCCGGATTTCTGGCTTTCTTCGTCACGGAAACCGGCGGTGACGTGAACCGAGTGACGCACCTGTACCGATACGAAAATTACGACGAAAGAGACGAGGTTCGTCGACGCATGGGGGGCGACGCAAGGTGGAGAAACTTTTTATCAGAGTCCAAGCGGTTGGTGCAAACGCAACAGTCAGAGATATTTTTGGAGGCTTCGGCAGCGACGAAAGCTGCAGGATTAGGAGTGAATGATATGGTTCGCCGCGCACTCGAAGAAGAAGGTAAGGGGAAGCCGGGTATCTTTGAAATGCGACGCTATCAACTCGAGCTCGGTTATAATCCGATTCCCAAGCTCGTCGACCTCATGTCTCAAGGCTTGCCTTCGAAAATGGCGAGCGATGCGGAGAAAAAGTCGAGTTTAGTGTGGATGGGTTTTAGCGATGTCGGCAAATTGAACCAGTTTGTGGAGCTGTGGCGATACGACACGTTTCAGGATCATATTCGTGTAAGAGAAGCTGCGCGCACGGCCAAAGAGTGGCGTGCGTGCATCAATGAAATCGCCCCCATGGTACAAATGTTCGATACACAATTGATGAAACCGGTTGGTTTGTCTCCTATTCAATAAATCGATCGACTACAAATAGTGCTAGTGTTGTATGTTGGCCAATTCTATGAGCTCTTATGCTCCAAAGTCGTGTTTACTTGACCGATGATATTCACAAGCCTTCCTACGTAGTGCTTCGAAATCATCTCTTCGGTGCGATGTTTGACAATGCTTAGGCGTTGTTTCAAGCGCTCAACCTTTTGAGAGTTGCTGTGACTTGATCTTCGTAGCGCTTTGCGGTTTTTAGCTCTTTGTTGACTCGGTTCGTGCCTCACCTTCGCGGCCGGGGAGTGACAGTGAGTGAACCAGAAGTCTCCTGCTGTTCCACTCATGACTGCAGTCTTCGACGCCGCCCGCGCGCGACGCTCGCGCGTCCACAGAATTGCGCTCAAAGTCGCACGGATACACCCGAAGGCGCCGCATGTCGACGAAACTCGCGTCTTGGAGCGCGGCTCGGCCGGTGCAGCGGCTTCGTAGAGACGCCAGCGGTGAGCGAAGGTTGCAAAAGAGTAGACACCTGAGCGCGCGCACGGCGACGAACGCGGCCGGCGGTGGAGAGGAGATCATTGGGGTAGTACTTGTTGACCATGGTTCGCGTCGGTCGGCGTCGAATGAGCAGCTGGAGCGATTCGCGAGCTTGTACGCGAGCGCGACGGGACGGGAGGTGGTCGAGGCGGCGCACATGGAGCTTGCTGAGCCGAGCATAGCTGAGGCGTTCGCGCGATGTGTGGAGCGAGGAGCCTCCACGGTGGTTGTGGCGCCATTTTTCTTATCTCCAGGCCGTCATGTACAAGAAGATATACCGGCGTTGGCGTCGGAGGCTGCAGAGGCGCACCCTGGTATAAAGTACCTCGTGTCGGCGCCAATTGGTTTGCACCCGCTCATGGCTGAGGTGATGGATTCTAGATTGAGACACTGCCTGGCGCACGTCAACGAAGATGGGCCGCAGTGTGACGTATGCGAAGGGACAGCGTTTGGTTGTGAACTTCGTAGGGGCTGAGTGTGCGTTAAGCGAAACTTCTATTGTAACAACATGAAACATGAGTTCCTAGAGTTCATCGTTTTACTTTCTTGCTGCGTGATAGAGCTCTATGTAATCCATCGCGGGCCTGTTCCACGAGAAGTCACATGACATACAGTTGGCTTGCAACTGCGTGAACTTTTCCCTGTCATTGTAGAAGAGGTCGATGGCGCGGTTCAAGGCGTAATCGATGTCATGAGCTTCTGTACCGTCGAATTGGAAGCCATTCGGTACCATCCCTTCCCATTTAGCCTTGGCGTGGTCGTGATCGTAGTCATAGACAGTGTCGGCCAATCCACCCGTTCTTCGAACGACGGGTACCGTACCGTAGCGCATGGCGATCAATTGAGATAACCCGCACGGCTCAAACATGGATGGAACCAGCAACATATCTGCGCCAGCGTAGATCAAGTGTGACAACGGCTCGTCGAAGTAGAGGTGCAAAGCTGCGTCGTTGAAATGATTTTGCTTCAAACCATTTGCTATGTCCTCGAATTCGCGCTGAATATTCGGGTCTGGCGCACTTCCAAGAAGCACAACCTGGCAGCCCCGTTCGAGCGCCTTGTAGATGGCATGTTTGATGAGATGAATACCCTTCTGGTGAGTCAAACGGGTGACGACACCAATGAGAGGCACTTCAGACTTATTTGAAATGTTGCTTCGTTCACACAGCGCTCGACGGCAAGCTGCTTTGCCCTCAGCTACGCTCGACATGTCAAAAGAGACGGGTAAATATTTGTCATCCAACGGGTCCCAGATGTCTGGATCGATCCCGTTCACAACACCGTGGAACTTTGCTAGCTGATGCGAGATTGAACCGTGTCCCGAAATTTCTTGGGCGTACGATCTTGAGACAGTTGTGCCAATTTGGCTATAGTCCATAGCCTCGCGAATCAGGTCTTGACCAAAGTCAAGATTGTGAATCGTGAAGACAATTCTCGGATTGCTCAGGCCATAGTTGTGATAGTCTTCCCAGTAGCATTTCGCGACCGGAGCAGTTTGCCAATCGTGACAATGAATGATGTCTGGCTGTCTACCACTCTGAAGCATCCATTCGAGCGCCGCGCGACTAAAGTACCCGAATCTCTCCGCATCGGTCAATGGGATTTCCAAGTAGTCAGTACCGTAGATCATACCGACATTGAACATTCCGTTTTCAGGGTCGATGAAGTAAGTCTTGCAACCTTCCACAGTACCACTGAAGACGTGGTTATAGCACCCACCCCAATGAAATCCTTCTTCTTCCTTGAAATCTTTGATTAGATCGTACTTTAACACGTCGTACTTTGGAAGAACGACCTCAACCTGATGCCCCTCTGCTTGCACAGCCAAACCGAGAGAAGTGACGACATCCCCAAGCCCGCCAACTTTCGCGATAGGCGCCATTTCAACGCTCACGCTAACAACGTGCAGTGGCTTCTCCTTGGCGGGCGCACCCGTTACATCGACACCACCAACGACAGCGACATGATAGTCCATGTTGTTTCTGTTGTCAAATTGAGCTGATGCGTCGGATCCATTCGAAAACACAAAGTCCATCATGAAAGCATCAGCGGGCACATTCATTTCGACCTCCATGCGTGTTTCACCATTGATGACTACCTGCGACATGGGGAGCTTGAAAGTTTTCTCGTGAGACCACCTGTTCCAACCTCCAATGACGTAGATAGATTTTGAGCCAGACAACGAGGTGTTGTTCGGATTATAGTACAGTTTGACACTTTCACCAGCTTTTGGCTGCGCAGGTACCGTGTACAACACATGCTCGCGTTGTTTAAGAGTCACTTCGTGAGCTTTGGCTTTCGCCTCCGCCTTGGCTTGCGAGCGCTTTTCCTTTTTAACCCGCTCAGCCTCTACCTTCGCGAGCATTTCAGTAGTAAGATCTTGGAACGTTTGTAATGCTGAGCTCATTCGCAAAATTTCAAACTTTTTGTGCGCATTGGCGACTGGTGCGTGGAAATCAAGCTTATCCGCGTTGTCATAAACGTCTCCATCACTGAAGACAAAGTCCATTACGATCGCACTGGTCGGAACATCAACTGTGACCATGAAAGTACCATCAGTTTTTGCCGACATACAGATTTGCTGAGAGTCGTTCCAAGAGTTCACACCGTAGTGCATTGTGACATTTTTAGATCCCTGAAGGACTCGGTTTGTCGGATTGTACGTGACCACTAGCTGCTTGCCTGGTATGGGGACTTCCGGTGTCAAGCTCCAAAGCGACTGGTCCGCCGGACACTTCACATCCAATAGACTACTGAACGATGAGAGTTTTCCCGAGGCGGCGTTGACAGCTTGCTCCCACATTCCTGCCGTTTCTGGAGACAATGCTGCGATTTTCTCAGCTTCCCGGTAAGTTTTCAGCATCTCATCGTAGAGATCGTTTTCTACCCCAAGTTCTTCTTCCATTTCATGCACAGGTGGTTCCTCTTGCTGTGCTTCCAGTTGAGCAGGCTCAGTGTGAATTCGAGCCTCGAGCTCGGCCTCAGCTTCAGCAGCTGCCTCAAGCTTGGCTTCAGCGGCACGCACAGTGGCTAGCTTTTCTTCCAACTCAACATCGGCCGCAACGTCGGTCTCATTTTTGCTTGTACTTGCGTTGGCTTCCAGAGTCAACGCTTCAGGTGAGCCAACATCAATCACTGGTTCCTCCTCAGCTAGAGGTTCCAGTATTTTCGGCAGAGTCTGCTCTTGAAACTGTCTTTCTCTAGCTTCGGCGCGACTCGTTCGCCTCTGGAGCTCTTCGCGCTCCTCGAGAAGCCTTTGCTCCTCAAGAAGTAGTTCTCTGAGTTTTTGACTCGCGGGATCGTTACCCGACGTAGCAATCGCTTCGGCCGGTGAACTCGGTTTGAAATCAGACTCCGATTGAGACGTAATCGGTACGTTAGAAGTGCTGTATTTTTCGTGAATTTCGTTTAGCTTTGCTTCCGCGTCTGCTTTTGCCTTGGCTCTCGCTGCCTCAATCTTGGCCTTCACCTCGGCTTGCACTCGAGCGCGAGCTTCAGCACGCTTCTGCTCGAGAACCGCAGCCATGTCTTGCGGAGATCGAACTTGTGACGGGGTCTCAGTTTTCAATTCAGCCTTGTTGACTTGTTTTGGAGCTTGTTCACGGACTGTTTCCTCTGCAGCGATGGGTTCAACGGCGGCGTGAACTTGAGCCTGCGCTAGCTCCTGCTCGGCAACATTCTCGGCGAGCTTCTGCTCGCGCGCACGTTTCAACCGAGCGTTTTCCTCTTCTAAAGCGCGGAGTAACATGAGGGTTTCTTTCTCTCTTTCCAATTGTTCCAGCTGTCGCATCATCTCTTCCTCATCATCCTCATCGTCGTCCTGCGCAAAGGAACCCGCCTCTTTGACCACTTCCATCGTCAACCTCGGCGACGCAGTTTGACTCTGACTCGCCTCGGTCGGTTCGGTCGGTTCTTGCGTTTCAGCTTCACGAACTTGACCCTTCAGTGCGTTAATTTCCCCACGCAGCGCCCGCACTTCAGCCGCCCGCGGCGCCGCTCCCGAACTCGGCGACAGCATCTTTCTCAATTCCAGCTCCTTTGCGGTGAGACGCTCTCGCAGCGCATCCAACGAAACCACCACACCATCCTCTTCCGCGTCCGGCGTGGACACCGCTCCGCGCGAAACGTTCCTCATCATACGCCCATTGTCGTCTCCGAAACGCCCTCGCGACAACGTTCCGAGCGTCGACGTCGTCGTCGCGCCCAACGGCGTTCGACGACGCATCTTTCGACCAAATCTCACGTGTCCGACACCCGGTAGCGGACCCGCTCTCGGCGTCGTCGCCGCGGGTGACGCCCGCATGGTGGATCGCGTTGGTTGGTTTCTACCTCGTCCTTCACGCACCGCCCGCGATCTCGCGAGAGCGGCGTCGATCGAGCGCGCGAGGCGGTCTGGTGACCTACGACGACGACGCGCCTTTCCAAAGTGGATAGCGCAACCGACACGCGTGCACGTGGTTGAGAATGCACGCTTTGTTCATACTCTTGTTAAGTGTAATATATGCTATTTTTGTCCGAATTTAAAATTTATCTATTTTGAACTGCCTGCACTCGTCTTGTGTATGAGTAAACAGTTTTGAGTGCGTTGCAAATGTTCCGTCAAACGAGCGCGCGCGCGCCCGCGACAGCGGTGAGACGAGGACAGGGCGCGACGGGACGCGGCGCGAAAGATGCGGCAACTCTTCTCGGTGGTGTTTCTCGGTGCCGTCGCTCTGTTGGCGCGCGCGAGCGGCGTCTCGGCAGAGCTGAGTGACGAAGAAGGCGTCTTTCCTAATCGGTTGGATGAGGCGCTCGCCGAGTGGTACACGAAAGACGGAAGGTCGACCAACGTTCGCGATGCGGTGTACGCGGAAATCGTTGGGAGCGAATCTGAGATGTCGTCGACGAGCCGACGTCGGGGATTTTTCGGTAAGATGAGTGGTGGGGGCGCGGAGGATGTGCGAGCGACGGTGGCGAGAGAGAAGGCGCTGACAGTTGACTGGGGAAATGAAGCAGAGGAATGGGCGTTGGCGATGCAACTCATCAAAGAGCGAAGCAAAGGAGACGCATCGAGATTTCATCCCTTTGTAGAGTCGCTCTATGCGCACACGCCTGCTGCGGCGTCGAGGTTGAGCAAGCAAGCGCGACAAAGACTCGAAGGACACTCGGCGCTCGCAGTCTTTGAGAAATACGACGCGACGCTCGAGAAAGGCTGGAAGAGTGCGATACGAACCGTGGAGGCGTTTCCAACGATTTTTTCCGTTTCAGATTTCACCAGGGAGAGCTTTGAGGACGCGTTATCGATAGTCAGGGCGAATTCTTTTCTTCTAGTTCAGGCCAACGGAGTTCCCTTTCGGGCACTTGTTCCGATGGCCCATTTGATTCCACACGATACGAGAAGTTCAGTACCGTGCGTTGAGCTCGTCGGAGACGAATATTTAATACGCGTGGATCGCCATGATGAGGGTGAAGAATTGACTTGCAGCCATGGTAATTATTCCGATGCGGAGACATTTGCGCGTTTCGGTACGAGTGCGTTGTATTCCTCGAACAAGAATCCTTGGAACAAAATCAGCTTTGAGCTACCAGAAGCCATGGATGGCGTGTCTACACATCTAGTTCATTGTGGTTCTCTGGGTAATATCGGCTTTACGGCGAATGGAGCGACAGAAGAGTTGATGTGTGCGCTTAGATTGATTTCGGCAAACGCGACCGAATTAAAGCGCATGACAGACTCTGAAGCCCGCATCCGATCTTTAAGGAAGGAACCCATCAGCGAAGAAAGCGAGATTGCTGTGTATGATGCGCTGTTTGCGACACTCACCGAACTGTTAGATTCATATCCTTCGAGTGACTCGATTGACGAGAACATTCTCAAGAGTAGAACACTGCTTGAGGACGAGCGCCGTGCAGTGAACATTCGCCTTCGTGAGAAACGAGATGCACTGAATAGCTTCAATGAAGTTCAGTTCAGCGGTCGTCGGACTCTCGGCGCGGCGCTTTACGACAAGCATTTTGGCGATTTGATTTCCACTCCGACAAAGAAGGATGAGCTATAAGCATTGGCAAGTTGTAATACATGTACTTGGTCTCTAGCACGCAAAAAGTTTGAGCTTAATCAACATATTCGGGGATCGAATTCAAGACCTCGTCGAGTTCACTTCGGAATTCCTCCTTCGCCCGATTCGTCTTGCCGCCAACAACGACTGAGGACTCCTCCTGAATTGCCCAAACTTGCGAGTGCGAAAGCAGGCTGAGAAAGGAAGTCACCATCAGGCCAGCAAAGCCAGCGTAAACCAAGGGAACGCCGGGATCAGTCTTCAACTCGAGACCAGTGCTTCCTTTCACGTCTCCAAGCACCAGTTTTAAACCGTCGACGACAATCGGCTTCTTACTCTCAGGTCGTCTGACACCTGCAAAAGCGCCTTTGCTATCATATATTGCTACACTCTGGAAATCCCTGGCTACGAGAGAAATGCCCTGACGCTGGTCTCCATCAAAATCTACAGGCAAATAAGTACCCCAAATACGACCTTGAAATCCACCCTTGCCTTCCAAAGACGCCATGGGCAACACATAAGTCTGCTCAGTCGACGGCGAGTCTTCGCCTGCACCAGGCTTCTGTACTGTCACTTGCAAGGACGATAACGCCCAATCCGTCTGGTACATGGTAACACCACCAGCGCGGAGAGGCACATTCACAGAAATAGTCTTCCTCGAAACTTCCTGACCATTCGGATTGACGACGCTCAGGTCTGAATAAAACTGAGAAACTTGACCATTTGGTAAGTAGTCGATCGTGAAGTCATTCACCTGCACGCTCGACTTTGCAATGCCAGGCATAGACGAAAATAGCGAGCCACGCGTTAAACCCGTGCTAATCTCAAACGATGAACCATCGGGCACCATCATTGATCCACTCATACCTCCAAGACCACTATATGCGGACCCCGCGAGTGTGAAAAGAAGCGCTGCGTGAACGCCGATAGGAGCCAGCCTACCAATAAGGCCCTTGAATGCGTACATCTTCTTCCCCTTCACGAAAACCTGATAACCACGAGCAGCTAAAAGATCGCTGAGATCATTCAAACGAGCTCGAGGAACGGCTTCGCCCTCATCCATCGCCAGAAGGGTGGCTCGTCGATCTAAAAACTTCCATTTTGCCGAGACTTTCCAAACTGGCCATTGTCTCGTAATGGTGCATGCGGTCAAAGACGCGCCTAGGAGACCTAATAGTCCTAAAAAGTACCAAGTCGTGTAGATGTGATCCAATCCGAGGTCTAAGATTAGCGGGAAATCGATAAATCCAAAGCTAGGATTTTCAGTCGGGTAGTTTTCGACGTACCAGGCGTACGACTTGTTTTGCTCGATGACAGTCCCAAGCGCAGAAAATCCAGCAATCACGAGCAACTCTCCGATTGCGAGCGGGAGCGAAGACAAAGACTTGAGTGTCTTCTTCCGCATGGATGGCAGCTCTTGTTCGAACAGCCATTGCTTGAACGCCTCGTCTTTATCTTTCGAGGTGGACGCTTTGCCTGTGCGCACACTCGGAGCCTCTTTATTAGAGGCTTCTTCTGTCGCCCCTGGTCGCTTCGCCGCGATCGTGAAAGTCCTTTTGGATCGAGTTACGCGATAAGAAACTCGCTTACTTCCAGGATGATTCGCTACTCTGTCTCTCCGATGACGATGCGCGACGCCAGCCGACGGTGCACATCGCCGGGACGTTCCAACCAAAACGCCGCCAGAGAGCGACATGAGTGACGTTTAGACGATGAGCACGCGCGCCTCGAACCAGTCCAAGCGAAAGGGAGCACCGGGGTGATTTAAGACGCACTTGTACTACCTCCCGGGGCGTTTGCAGCGCGTGACGAGGCAACGTGTGATGCGCGTGCGGCGTAGATGATTCACAAAATGGATAGTTGACGCGAGCTGTGTACCCTAAGCATTGCTCGAAATCCTCGTGTTGCGCGCCAGATGTGTTCCGCGTGGCTCGACTGCGCTAAAACTACGAAAAAATGATCTAGGTTGGTAAATAAGGAACTTGGCCTGTAGGAAAAGCTTGGTGCCTCAGCGTAATATGTCTCGCCCCGAAAATACGTGCATGCGACGCCGCGTCGAACTGGTGCGGCAGGTACAAACCATTGTTCATGGTATCGCCACCGAGTAGGAATGTGAACAATTCGCTCTTGATAGCCCCTCCCCAGTTGACATCAATTTCATGCAGACACCAAAATTTGGCCTGTTGCGCGTTTTCATCAGAATTGACCGAAGACTGCGGTTGTGGCGTGAATCTAAAGCCGGCTGGCCAGGCACACCGAGGACATTGAACTGCGTCCCATCCAAAGCCTTCAAACCACGTATAGTCCGTACTCGCTTGATTAGTAAACACGAACACGTCAGTTGCAGCGTCTTGCGTCATCATTTCGTACGCGTCGACCGGTTGCGCCGCGTGATTTCTGTCTATCGGGGCGGATGCCACGATGCTATATCGACCGTAGTCGCCGCTGGGATTGAAAAGTATACGACTCATCACTTTCGGCGGGAACACATGATCTTCTTCCCTGTGTGACGTAAGGAAACCGAACGTGTTCGAGAATGGGCGCAACATTCTCGTTGAAGTCAAAACGTGTCCGCAAATGTGTGTCACTGGAATGTTGTTCTGAGGCATTCGGTCCTGAAGATTCAGATACGCCAGTATGAGGTTGAGACGTGAACATGTCTCATCTACGGACATGACAAGCCAGCGGAACTTGGAATGGAAACAAGGTATTTGATTGAGCACCCAGTATGAAAAGCCTGATGGATGTAGAGCAAATTTTGGTAGCGAGTTTTCAGTTTCTTCCCACGTCTGCTCAGGCCAAAGGACGTGTTCTGTAAATTTGTGAGTAACACTGCGAAGCTTTTCTAAAATCTTAGTCATCACTTTACGACTGTCACGCACCCGAGAATCTTGGCGCGAATAGATCCCTAGAGAGTATATCTTCCAGTCTGGTATGTTTTTGCCGTACCAACAGTCGGCAAAGCACCTGTCTCCTCTTGATCTCAAGAGGTGCAGGAAATAGGTTTGCTGAGCGGCCTTCAGATCGAATCCGGATGGTAACTCGCACCAAACTATGCTAATAGCTCGGAACTCGATCATATTTTTAGCGTGACAAGCTGGTGCGGGGTAGTTATCTTCCAAACTTGTGGGCGAGCCGTCTTCATTTCTAGCTATCCACTGAACCAGAGTGCCGATGCCGCCGTGCTTTGTTCCAAGACAGACACGTTTTTCCAAGACAGCCATGTCCATCAGGCGTGTGGGATCTCTCATGAAGACGACGAGTCCTGTTTTAAAAGTGGTCCCATCGACCATCTCGAGCTCTCCGCCTCTAAAACACCACTCGGGATCCTCTCCTTCGCGCAGACCTTCCAATGAGAAACCTGCGTCTGGACCTCTCGCATATGTTACGAGGTGCTGCTGACGAACAAAGCCTCTCAGCGCATCCTCTGAATGCGTAGCCTGAAATCCCAATGGAAACTCTATTCCTGAATACTCGGAAACATCCGCCGGCCATTGACGAGTCAATTCATCAACTTGCTGGACCGGAGCGTAGAATCTTTCTCCCGGAACCAAACCACCGAGGGCCTGAAGAATTGAATCGCTACTCATCACGATTGGAGGGGCACCAGCTTTGGTCGTCGCAAAGTGCTCATATTTCCTACCTTTCTGGCCCTCTTCCGCCCCCCATCCCAGGCCAGACCGCTCACCTCGGCTGTAGTTCCGCACGCGTTCTTCTGCAACGCGAACACACGCTTGGAAACGTTCGAAGTCAGCCTTGACTTCGAGCGTCTGCTTCACTGTCAAGGGTAAACCCGCGTACCAATCCACGTAGGCGTCGTTACCGAGCCAATTCTTTTCCCATCGCAACCTCCAGCGTCGCTCGCGAAGCTCGTCGATGTCCATATCTGGCTCCATGTCTGGCTCACCGAGACGCTCCGATACTGCCCTTCGTCCGCGACTGTCCTCGTCGTCCTCACCAGATTCCGACGACGACGACGACGACGACGGGCCCGAGGACGACATCGTGCGCGAGAAGTCCGTGAGATCGTCGTCCTCATCCATCGCCCCGGTGAGCGAGCGAGCGAGACGAGACGAGACGAGGTCAACGCGTAACGAACTCTGCCGCCTAAGCCGTGTTTTCTGGTGGCTTTTCCAAACGCTCGTGATGACGAGTAATGATTCGTCATTCGTGAAGACTCGAAAGACGAATCCGAATTCGGAGCCGCCGACACGTGCGTCGCGCGAGCGTCAGAGCGCGACGACATCGGGACGAGACGACGGACGAAACCCCGCAAGAAGGCGGAGGTATCATGTCGGACGCGTCGCGAGCGCGCTCGAACGCCAGATACCGCCGACGCGGGCGTGAGCGCGACGGGAGAGGCAGGCTCGCGATGATGTTTTTAAGCTGCGCGATCGGTTTGGTGTTCTCGGGGATCGTCGCCGCGGGCGAGCCGAGCGTGAGCGCGAGTGGACGGGAAAAGCTCATGTCAAACGTTTATTATTTGAATAGCAGAGCGGATGGCGCGTCGAGCCTCGAGATGGAGAGATCGTTCGCCGCTTTCGGGAAGTTAACGAGGGTGTTGACGGTGGACGCCACGAGAGCGTCGACTCTACGCAAGACTTTAGATACTAGTACGTGCAGTCGAAAGAGCTGGCCCGAGAGCTATTACGGTGATAAAGTGGCTCAGAGATTTAGCGATAGGTATCTACGAGCGTTAGGGACGTCTCTGTCGCACTTAGGAGCGATCTACACAGCCTTTGATTCGGGAGCGGAGGTTGCGCTCATCTTAGAAGACGGCGTCACGCCAGATTTGCTGCCGACGTGGACGAAGACGTTAGGAAGCTACGTCGATAGCTTGCCAGAGGGTTGGACCGTGGCTCAGCTTTCCGCCTCGGGATCTGCCGAGACGGTTGAGAAATTATTTTTCGACTGGCAGCGCAAGAGGCGGCTCTCGCCGGGCTGGAGCCTGCCGACGCTGCCAAAGGGTTCCAGGTCGCTTCGAGGGACGCAGGCGTACTTGATAAGTCGACGAGGAATGAAGAGATTAGTACGTGCGTACCGAACGCCGACTGAGAAGATCGATGTGTGCTCGATGACGTGCGTGGAGTTTGAAGAGTGTTTGTTGTCTGACGGTGTCAAGTTGGATGAAAATTTCCAACTGGCTACGCCGCCGCTCTTTGTCTCGAGGAAAACGGCAACGCATTATTCAGATGACTCAGAAATTGACGTGACAGAAATGTTATACAGCTGGGCGGTCTCTCTCTCGTTAACGAAAGGTAAGGCGGCGAATTTAAGGTTGGATGGCAAGTTAGTTCAGGATGTTTTGGACGAAGCGATGAAAATTCCTGGCAAGTTGGCACCAAACACGTTCAAGGAACACTTTGAGTACCATTGCAAATTGAAGCATGGAGGTGGATCCAAATGCGAGTTCAAAAAGAGCTTTTTAGCCGATCAGAAGCCCGACGTGCAGCGTGAAGCGACCGAGGAGGAGAAGGCTGTAGTCGGTCCACTTTCCGTCGAGAAAGCTGCAGCTCCAGTTCATACCATAGAACCTTCGCTTGGTCGCGTCGAAAGCACAGAAGGACGAGTTTCACGAGGTGGAGTGATTGAAACGTATGTGTTCTCTACGCCTTTTATGGCTATGTACACTTTCCTTGTGGTGTTTGTCATCGTGTTTGCCGGGACCTTTTCCCGCAAGAGCTCGACAGACGACTCAGAACACGTCGGTTTCCTCTCATTTGACCGTCAAGCTGACGAATACTACTCGTAGTATCAACACAAAGACTATGTACACTATGCTAGTTTAGTTTGTAAATTAATCACTGTATCTGTAGCCCGTGTGCCTTTTTAAGACTGTGGAGGCTGCATTTTTTTGGCATTCTTTACGACATCTTTCAACGCTTCATAATCGCCGGTAAAGTCAAAGATCAAACCGAGGTTATCGACAATCTGATGCCACACTTCACAGTCTCCACACTGCACCCACATTGTACCTTTTTCTAACACGTCCGGATTGATCATTCGCATCGTTCGAGCGTCGCACTTGTTGCAAGTAAAAGTCATCTGCACGCGTCGTCGGCTGCGGGGCAGCTGCACGCTTGCAGACTGACTCGTCGACTCTGCTTCGTCATCATCGCTCTCTTCGCTCTTGCTACCATCACCGAGGATTTTAGCTCTCGTCGCGACGCCTCCGCGCGGAAGTTCCCGAACTGAGCACAACTCAAAGCGCTGGCTGGAAGCGCGAGCGCCGCTGGGAAAGCGAAGCGGCTTGACGGGGTGGACTCGGGGTGCTCTCGTCGCTGTCGACGCGCGACGCAAGGATACGGTCGTGCAGGCGCGAGCTGGGCCATGTAAAGTAGGTTGCGGCGCTCGAACGGCGAACATTTCGAACGTTACTTTGCTAGACAGAGTCTACGCGGGGCGTAAAGTGGCGTCTTTGGTGGAGAGGGTGGAAAGACGGAAAGAGGCGGTCGCGCGCGGTGAGGAGGGGCTTCAAAGACTCGTTTGATTCTCGTTCTGGTCGCGTGGAATTACATAACTCGCCGTATACACCAAACACTGAAATCGTTGCTAGCAATCGTACTGACTAAGATCGGCGATTAAACCGAAAGCGTCACTCTTCGGCCCAAGACTTAGGCGAGGGAAGAGATGAGCGCGTTCGCCGTGGACTGGACGTCCGCGAGGAGCGCCGTGGCGGCATCTTGGTCCTTTTGGCGGATGGAGAAGTCAAGAGCCTCGAGCTTCTTGTAGAAAGCCTTGGCTTCCTTGGAGTCCGCACCCTTCAATTCAACGAGGTTGTTGATGTCGAAGCGGAGGGTACCGACTTGGCGGCGAAGCTCGTTGGACGCTTGGGTCCAGTACTTCTTGCCCACGTACTCACCAACATCCTTGTTGATGCGAGCCTACATTCAAAGTAAAAACAAAATTAAACCGTCAGTCATCTCATCTCATCGACCATCGGGACGAGCAAACATCACAAAACTATTCGAGACGACTCGTCTCATCTTCCGAGTCGGGCGCGATCAAATCAAGATTTTGCATACGCACCACAGACTCCTTAGCGCGCGCCGCGGTTTCCTTCGCGGTGAGCTTTTGGAAGGAGAAGCGGGACGGGCCGTCGGATCGCGGCTTTTGGTCCAAGTCCAAATCGCGAGCCTGCAAAAGACAAAAGCGAAAGAGCGGTGAAACGCACTCGTCAGTCAGTCGGTTGTTTCAGGAGTGGGGAAATCCCATCTTCACACTATTTGCCCATATGGTCCTGCTCCCCGAGATTCGCCAAAAGCAAAGATTCGAGCGGGGATACGGTTGAGGGTAACGATCCGCGGATGAAGCGCGCGTGATCGGGAAGGGTGACGCACCTCGTAGATGAGCTGCAAGCCGCTTTGGTTCTCGGCGCGCTTGTCGGTGAGCTCGATGGAGTTCAACGCAAAGGCCGGGGTGGCGGAGAGCACGACCGCGGTGGCGGCGGCGAGGGACGCAGCCTGTGTGTGGGAACGAAACACGAATCGGTCAGTGTGCAGTCTTCGGAGGGGCGATTCCTCGGCGAGCGTGACATCTGAGAGCCACCGACGCGGCGCGCGACGCGCGCATCCGTCCCACTCTCGTGCGTTCGATTGTTTTTATTTTTTCCATTCGTTTACCCGGACGTTTCACGGCGCCGACTGCGTCGACGCGCGCGAGATCGGTCTCGATCACCGCTCGGAAACGGATCGCGAACGTCTTGCCCTCTCGCGTGGCGCTTATCGGTAACCAATCAATCATCCAGCGGTTCGGTTCGACTGGTCGTTCGTTTGCGTACCTTGTTGGCGGAGGCGCGGACGACGGTGGACGCCTTTTGGCTCTTGACGGAGACCTTTTGGGCGACAGCCTTACCGGCGAAGGTAGAAGTGGACGCGGCGACGGACATTGTTCGTTTCTAAGCGTGCGTGTGCAAGTGCGGCCACGACGCGGGCGGGGCGCGACCGGCATCGCTCCACGGTCTAGTCGTCGGTCTCACCGAAAATGGTCGACGGGATGAGATTTCACGAAACGAAATCTCATCCGTCTGTGGTCCCTGTCACACACATACTTTATTTCTTTTAAGACGATATGAAGTGTGATGTGTTCTTGTTTTGAATTTCTGGACGAATCCGGGGTGATCCGTGATCTGTTGACACGGTTTAGGCACGACGGTTGCTGACCCGTGGATTTGAGTGCGGAACCCATTGAAGGAGCGGACGACGACGCGCGCACGAGAGAGACGGCGAAGCCCACCTCGAGGGCCGAGACGCAACCAGGGGGAGGATTTTGTACAAATTCTGCCGTTTATTGTTCAACTAAAAGCGTGCATGTTTCTAATAATCGAGGTTTTAACCTCGCTCTTGAGGTTTATCGTCACCAAAGTCCAAGTGACGGCGCGCGGAACGCGGGCGGACCAAGTGACGTTCGTCCAGAGGTATGGATCTCTCTGAACGTTCCGTGGTCCGTTTCTTCCAACGATCGCGCAGATCATCGAGCTTGCTACTCAATTCTTTGTGTTCGGCTCGAATATCAATCGTCGAGTCTCGCTTAATGGTTTCGAGCAATGCGTCGTCCGCAAACGGTAGCCGCTGACCAATCAAGCTACGGAGCTTTTGTTCCTCAATTTCCCTGGCCAAAGCTTCTTCTTGTTTCAGCTTTTCGGTGCGTTTCTTGTCGTAGTCATCGACAATCTTGTTTTCAAACTCTAGATCTCGAATCGCACGATTGATCATCGCATCCTCACCCTCAGTTCTGAACTGGTTCATGAGAGTACGTACGAAGACGTAGAATGTCCAAGCATGGAAAATGAGCAGGAATGCCGTCATGACGTCGTTTAATACTGAAGCCTTACCCGACTGCTTGTAAATCAACCCGCTCGTAAATGTCGCCATCGTCGCAAGTAAGCCGTAAGTCTCTATCTTACTGTGCTCATCGGATACATGTGGCTTGACGATGATGTGCAGGAGGAAGAAGAATTGCAGCAGACAATTGACCGCATAACCTCCAAAGACGGCTGCTCTTCTGAACACGATCACAGTGATAATCAAAATCAGCTTTCGTGAGAAAATAAGCCACTCCCACCACCATGCGTATTTGACATCGATGCCTTTGAAAAGCACACCGAGTCGATATTGCACCATGACTGAATCGTGTGACTCGAGTAGACTCTCAGCTCGCGCGATGTAGAAGAGCAGATAAGGGATGCCGACGAGATACAGAATGAATCCAATAACCACGACTGCGGTAGCAACATCGTAGGCAGGGCCTTCACATCGGAGCGAATAGTCTGAGACGAAGTAACGATACCCAGCACTACCTGTACACTGCGTGAACTCAATTAGATACTGCACAAGTATTGGATACATTATCCAAAGAAAGCAGACAGCTAGCGACAAAACTTTGTCATAAGCGTTCACTTTCCACCTCTCTTCGAGTCCTTCTGTGGGAGCGTTGCTCGCCTTTGACGTGCTGACAGAATGTTCATGCATGGAGTCCTCTTCCGCCGAGTCTTCTGTGCGCGCCAGAATTGCCTGCTTGGTAGCTTCTAAACGAGCCTTCGCCGTTGCTTCTTTTAGCTCTTCAACGTATTTGACAGTCGCGTAGTACAGAAACAAAAGCATGGCGATACCGACCGGGAGCGACTCCACAAACAGTAAATTATCAAGAAAGTTCCAATTCAAGGCGCACTTTGCAGAAGCAGACCGTATGTCAGGCAAGGAGAGCTTTTCCGAAAAGAGCAGGAAACCTTTGACCAAGTCGGGCCAGTCAAGATCCAAGTGTTTTGCCAAAGCCGTCATCTGTAGGTACGTTAAGAATGATTTTACCATACTCACAGCCTGCGACCCGCGGCGCTGGTTGACAACTCGAATGAGAAAAACGAGACCCAGCAACCAGACAAAGTTAGCGATAACAATCGGCAGGTTGAGTACGGCGTACGCCCCTTGACTGCAATCGTAACATTTGGGAGGATAAAAATCCCGTATGGCGTGATAAGCGTACCCCTGTGCGCAAGCAGCACATTGCTTGCCGAAGTAGCCACCATCAAGGCATGTGTTGTTCACGCCACCCAGGCACGCCAGAGAATACGGACATGCATGGAAATCCACCGATTCTGAGTTATCTCTACTATATCCTGGTAGAGTTTCTATTTTGTTCACGCCATTACCATGGCATTTAGCTCCTTCTGGACACGGCAAACACACATAATCAGTGAGCGGTAATTGTCGATAGTAACTCATGAAGGGTGCACTAGTTTGAGAAATACAGTGGCACGACTCTTTGGAGGTTCGACCGAGAGCGCCAGGGAGCTCTATTCCAGACGTTGAGTTGTATGGATCTCGTATTGTGCCATCAAACCGTGAGGTATCCATGAAGGTTGGACATGGAGTACACTCTGCATCTCCGTGATCAGACTTGTAGAAGCCGTTTTTGCACGGAATACACACTCCATACGGCTGCAGCGCATGCAACCAATCCGTGGATCCAGTAGTGCCATTCTTGTACAGTGTGAAGTTTTCTTCGACGTACAGCGTTTCAAAAGTTTCAGTGTAACCCGTTGCACCGCTGATATCCGCTGTAAATCCGGGTAGACACGCACATTGTCCTTCATGCAACTCACTATTTGGTCGCACTGTTGCACAGTCCATGACGACCGTTGGCGTAGATGATGTAACGGAAAGGCTAGGGTCCACGAGTAATGCCGAAAATGTTATCTGGTAACTCACGCCACGTTCTCCGCTGAACCTCAAGTCAGAGAATAGCGCCCGGCCATTCTCTATCGGTACCGCTATCCCACCCTCGTGGACGCTCGATGGTTGAGGTGTGATGATGGCATTCATTATGTCTGTGCCATTATTTGCCCCAATCTGCACGCAAATATTGTCAACTGCGTCGACGACCCCGATCAGTGGAGCGGGTGAGAGCGCAAAATTGTTCTCAGTCACAGAAGGTGGAGCAGTAATCAACTTGAGTGCGACGGGAGTTCCGGGAACAACAGTGAACTGAAGAATATCAGCCTCCAGTGTTGGATACAGTGCATTCGGACATCGATTCGGAGGACAATAGGAAGATAGCTGCAAGCGATAGACACCAGCCAGCGCGTTTCGAAGCTGTAAACCGACGTTGTAGTGGGTGTCTGGTGCATTTCCACTGTAAGATATCTCTCTGCAAAATGATGGCGCTGAGTTTGTGTAGACTATCGTGTACACGTACGATCCTGTGTTCGGGTCAATCGATATCACATTTCTTGGATTGATATCGTCAGAGTCATTGCACCAACCTACTGCTCCAGCAATAGCCAAAAGTGAGCCATCCCAATCTGCTAACATTGTCGGTGTCACGTTCAGTTGCAACTGTCCGATTGCCGGCTCAAACGAGAGAAGTTGGACCGTGACGTTGCGCGCTTCCGAGTTCCAAGTAGAGCCAACGTGAATACCACTAGAATCGACCACCTGAACCGCAAAATCGCGCAAGTAAACGGATTGTGCGCCTACGTAATTTGTCGAATCTTCACACACTCCTGCGCTAAGTCGAGTGAGGGAGTTGACTGTACACGCGTCAAGAGCCGCTGGGTAGCCACTTGTAAACTGAATCTGGACAGAATCTGATGCTAATCCAGCAGCACTGAACGTCAGAGAATACGTGCCACTGCATGGTCTATAAAATGTAATGTCATCGAAAACAGCCGATGCTGCCACTACACTCTGCGGTGTGTACGACATATTCGTCGACAGGCCACATGGAACAGCAGGTTCAGCACTCACTGATACATCACGATTCAGATTGACGACATTGGAGCCGGCATCGACTATACGTATTTGAACGTGACTTAAAACCACTTCTTTTGCCGATGGATATGCTGTTTGAAATGTCACCGTCTGACCAAGCGTGTTTGTGTATCCCTGAAAATAATTCACGAATTAATTATTCAATCGCACATTTTCGCGCAGACTTACCGTTGATACGAGAAGAGACTCAGCAACACCTGCCGTGACGGTGAATGAGAATACCGCTGGTGCAATCGTGAGGCCTAAATTCGCGCAAGAATCGCACGAAAAAGAAAGTAAATAATTTCCAGCCTATGAATAATTAATGGTTGGTCAGTCCCGATGCAGCAAAAGCGTCGCAAAACGTTTACTCACCTCTGCATTGCTGATAGCTAAGTCTCGAAATAGAGTGCTATCGGCTCCCAACGCTATCGTCTTATCTCTCCCAGTGGTCTGGAACGTGTGCCTGTTTAATTCAATAATTAATTAATTTTGCCGAAGAAATTAAATTGTCGCTCAACGTACCTTGGCCCAGTGATGTTCGCCGTGATTTCGTACGCCTGAGTGTTAGATGTTCCTAGAGAATTTCCTGCGCCATCAGAGACTGCTATTTCGAACGGACCGAGCTCGGTCGATTGAGAAGCGATATATGTCCTAGGTGCAGAATTCACCAAAGTCAACTGGCTTGCGCTACCAAGCACGACTGTGACCGTATACGTTGCAACGACAACCTCATTCAGCTCGAAGTTGATGCGATGGGTCTGCGCTGTCGGTGAAGTCAACACAATGTTCTTGAACTCGACTACCCCGGGCGATGATCCCTGTGTTAAATAAATAGTTAATTAATTTTTTCTTCGGAAATAATTAATTCACGACGCGTCACACAACCAAACTTACCTGACGCGTACACGTCGCCGTGCTCCCACACGATATGGCGAAATCAATACCGCCTTCGAGCGGATTAATTCCTTGTGGATACTCGCCGAGCGTCGCGGTATTGCAAGTGACAAATATTTTCGAGCCAGTGGAAGCGTAAGATAAAAAATTACCTCCTCCATCGTGCACTCTTCCAATCAGGGGAGTAGATGCGGTGGTAATAGCTGTTTCCGAAGACGAAGTGAAGGCGCTACTTGCTGCTGATTGATCGAGGACGAAACCCACAGCAGTCCCAAGTGATACAGAAAAGTGATACTCGACCCCGACTAAACCGGGAGAGTGAAGCGCAACCAAGTAGGAACCAAGCTTCGGAGACATGACGAACACATCTTCAAAAAGACCAAGGCCAGATGCAGTACCGATTGTGAGCTCCTCTACATATGAGCACGTTTTTCCATCTAGTTCAGAGGTGAGAGCATCTTTGCCAGCACATTCGCACGCATTTCCATCCCCTGTGTTTTGACAGGCTGTGAAGTTCTGCGGAGATATGTGAACTCGCCTGCTCGGACATCCCTCGCAACTGCTTGATTCGTCCTCACCGACCATGTTGAACCCACCGTCTAAAATGTATGCGTAGAGATTATGCACAGCGACCTTCTCGGCGGATCGATATCGATGACAAGTGCAATTATTGCGCACATCACACGATACACCATCTGCGAGTAAGCCGCAGTATGATGGTAAACCAATGTATTTTGATGTTCCTGGAACAATCTCCAATTTAACGGTTGCAGCTGTCAGTCCTGATCCAGCGGTTGGAGCAAAAGTCAGATCATATGTCCCGACTTCTGGTTGCACGAGATGCAACCCCGAAAACGTGGCCTCGCCGGTGCTAGATGTCACCGCGGTGAGTGATCCAGTCCGTGGATATTCCACAGTGCTAGAGTATACCGCAAGTGTGGATGTGGGCCTCGCAAGCGAAGTTTTGTTGGCTCCGAGAATGTATGGATAATTGGCTGCAGAACCCCCGGTGATGGAAACCGTCAATGTCACGCCACTTGGTAACGTTCCTGTCGGAGATTCGTTTCCAGCGGCGTCGGTTGGAACGATTACGAAGTCGTCAATCGGAACTGTGTCCCCCGCAGAGTAGGCCAAGGCTTCTGATGGTTGTATGGTATCCGTAAACGATGATGAGAGCGTCAAGTGAGTCGGACTTTGAACCTTGAACCCACTCACGGCTCCAACGACGACTACGACGTTTAGAGCCTTGCCGACTAATTTTCCAGAGCGTTCAACTCCATTCACCTTGGCGCTGATCTCCTTCACAATAATCGTGTGATTGCCTATCTTAGGCTTGATAACCACCAAGTCTGCAATAGAGACTTCACCTATTTCATTGGTAAACACCGAAGTTGATCCTCCCAGCTCAAGAGTATCGCTCATGATTTGGATTGTGCGATTCGGCGCCACAGTGTCTTGTGTCGAGTGACGATCCGAGGTTCCGAGAACAGTACCAGTCATATCACGAATTTCAACTAAAAGCGTATCCAACGAAACGGTTTCGCCAGCTGTGATGCCAGAAAATGAAGAGATGTTTGTCACTAGCTCGTATCCGGCATTTCCATTTTGCATGTTGATCACTTGCATAACGGAGGTCAAGTCCGGAGAGGAAAATGTCAATCCAAAATCACCGACTGTCGGCGAGTTGACTGTGATGTCCGCAAAGCGCCACACGCCTGATGTGTCTTTTGTCTTTGTCAATGATCCAGCTAGACTTACGCCCGACGTTGCCTCCGCGACAACCTGCCGTGAAGTCATAATATCATCATTGCCAACAAAGTTGTTACCCCCATCGTACGCCCCGATAATGATTTCTCCAACTGCCTGAGAGGGAGACTCGATAAAAATAGTCCTATCGCTATATGTACCGTTGATCCGAAGATAGACAGGGTCGCCGATGTCGATTTTCACAATGGAGTGGGTGATTCGCGGAGATCCACTGACAGTTGCTTTGAACTGTAAAACATACTTGGACGCCTCACCCAACTGGCCACGAGTTGGTTCGCCGTAGTTTATGACGTCGGTAGATCCAACTGAACGTGATCCTGAATTATCTGCTGCTACTAAGTGAAGATCATCGAAATATGCTCGACCTTCACTCGTGACTTGAGTCAGAGTTCCAGTAAGGTCGGCCCCTGTTGTCCGCAACACGTAGTCACCATTTGCGTCTGTTGTCCCCGTGACGAGTGATACTGTGACAGAAACACCCGCAGTAGACAGCGTCTGCAGTTGATTTCCTCCTGAATCTACGACATCTACTGCAAAATACCCCAAACTTACGTTCGAAGCACTCTGCACTGTGACGACATCATCTGGAAAAGAATTCGCCACAGATATGAACGAGCTCTCGACTGCCAAGCCTGGGTTCACTATCAACCCAGCCGCTGAGCCTGGTTTGACAGAGAAGTGAGCACGACTAAGAACACTCAAATCAGCGGCGCATGTTGTGTCAGTGCAATCTGCTCCGGTGAACGTGACTGTGTAATCGCCGGCTGTAGGGATCGCATCCAACACTGGAGCAAACGTGGCGATTCCATCAACTGTGGTAGCTTCTGCCGTAGCTTGGGTAATAGACACTCCAGAGGGACCAGATAGCACCGCCGAAATTCGATATCCTTTTGTGCCGCCTTGACCAAGATCATATTCAATCACCAAACCGTTTGAATCTACCAGTCCAACGATGAATGTTCCCAAGGCAAGATTCGGTGCGGCTGTTAGTGCGTTGTGCGACGGGGGTCCCGACATTAGTCTTACCCCGGCTGGCGGCCCATGGAGTGTCAATTGACCTACTGAAGCTTCGTATTCGACTCCATTTAGAGATACTTCTACGTTGACGACTCCCGTTTGTCCACTCGATAGCCATGGAAGTGGACTACTCACAGGATTGGAACATCTCCCACCAACAATTGTACAAATAGGACATCTAATCTCGGATGCACTCACGAACGTCGCAGAGGTCACACTAGCTACGTTCCCATTGAATTTGCATGATAAATCTGCAGAGTTCAAAAAGGGTCCACCAAACATGCTGAGCGTCACGGGCCGATTGTCAGCATCTTCGCCAGTATAGAATGCCACCGCCTCCTTGGTACCAATTTTCGTTTCAGAGATGACAATCGGATCGTAATACCGCATCATAAGTCTCCCAGAATGCCAAAGTGAGCTCACCCAGATGGAATTTGGATCACTGGTGTCTGATGGAAACCCATCGAAAGACACTTGAACCTCGGCATGCCCGATTGTGGATGAGTTGGAATCCACGGATGGAGGTGCTTCGCACGACAGCTCGGTTGAGGATACATACGTGGCGGGAGACCAACTGCTTTGTGAAAACCCATCGTTTGCACTATATCTGTGACCAAATCTGCAAGAAATGTTGTGACTTAGACCAGATACTGCAGACTCAGAGTAGAAACCAGATCCAAATATAGTCACCCTAGCCCCAGATGCTGCCGTGCTCACGTATTTGGGCTCGATTGTTGACATTCCAATAGTGGAATATTTCACATAGTGTGTCGATTCACCACCTCCAACGGCAAAAAGACGACGTTCCGACGCGATAGTAGACACTCCTACGACGGCGAAGCTTTCTTCATGTGTTCCCACGCGTCGAAAGCACCCACTTGTACACAAACTTGAAGTATCTGTGCCTCCAATTTCGACTTTTACGATACGGCTATGCCCCTCTTCACCAGATCGAACTGTCCAATAAATATAATCCTTTTCTGATGACGAAAGTTTTGGTTGCACGGATCCACCTAGGACATCTTTCTCTCCAAGCGATGAACTTAATGGGATCACCGCTAGCGGTCCATCACCCTCCGCAAAATCTAAATTGAACATGAATATGCATGATGTGCGCTTTGCACAACCTGGACAATCAGCATCTCTCCCAGAAGTAGCCGCGTAACCGTAGCCGTTATGTGCTACAATCGCCGTAAACGTCGAGAACCTCCCTTGCTTAGCGTCAAATTGACCTTCGCACTCCTCGAGGACTTTAATGTTTGTGTTGTCCAAGTACATTTCAACGCCATCACCATCTCGAGATGCAGGATTTGAATTCACTTTGAAAAGAGCAGGGTAAAATATTTTCTCACTATCAGTCTGCTCTAGAAGTGCTGAGCCAGCGAATATTATGTAACCCACTGTTGTTTGTGAACCAATGATTGTGAGATGTGTCACACTCGCCTCCATTCTGAGCGCATCGGGTTCTTGAGCGCATTGGGCGCAATTCGTCGCCAATAAACCAGGAGAGAGTGTCGCTATACCGATTTCGTTCATGTTTCTGTCAACGTACCCAACGATTCCAGATGACTGCCCGTCTTGATGAGACGCTATGTACACATTCATTCCATTGGATGGATATGTCCCCATTGCATCGAGGATGTAGTCGTCTTTCGTGTACGTGAAAGAGGCCAGCCCTTGATTCGCCGTACCTAGCACACAACTTTCCCATTGCGATACATCTGAAGAACACTGCTTTCCTCTGTATGCCTGAATTGTAAATTTATATTGGTTGGGAGTCGTCGGATCCCACATGTTGAAGGGTACAATGACCGATGTCAGTGACGATGTCGTCATGTCCGCCCCTAGTTTGGCGTAAACTCCATACCATCCCCTCGATAATGTGGCGTTGATGTGTCCGTAGGCTCTCGGATGTTTTCTCGTGCAACCAGGAGAGATGCCAAGTCCGCAAAAGCCGCTCACGGCTTGTATTGGGAGAGGCATTGCATTTGTGCTTTCTCTCCGCGGCCCAAGAGTACGATCCCAACCTTTTGACGTCACCCCTGACGATGTGAACGTCTCTGGGTATCGTGGATCTATTTCAATCACTTTGGCATCACCATTTGAGTCTTGCGCATAGACGTAAACGACGTCTTTAGCGTGGTCGTAAAGCATGCTGTGGGCGTCCTTTTCGTCGTACGCGGAACCCGCAGTATCGTAGACGTATGCCTCCGTTCCATCGAGCCTCTTTTCTTTCACCACAGACGAAGACGGTGTCTCACATCCTAAGCCTGTCCAGTCGACTTTACAAACGCAGACGCCATCCGATCTACACGTTCCTCGACCGACGCTTGAATGGCAGCCACTTGGACACCGACTGAACGTTGCGCCGTGGCAAAGAGTAGCCGTGAGAAGCGCGATGACGATCGTCAACACAGTCGTCTTGGGATAGGCAGGCTTGCCTAATCTTCTTCTCCCGTCCAGACGCATCGCGCCTAGCTGCGGTCCTCTCATCGACGCACGTGCTCCGATGAATGCCCCGCGCCCCTCCGTGTCCACCGACGAGCGCTCGCTAGGAGCCCGAGTCGTCCTCATCTACCCCCGAATCTCAGCCCGACATGCTCACTCGCCGACTCGAGCGATCTACGATTGTTTATTTCTCTTCGTTCGTATCGGTTTCGCGCGCTCACGCGTCGTCGATCCGATCTGACGACCCCCGACGCGACGCTTTTCCAACGGCCGTTGCCGTTGGCATCGTCGTCGAACGACGAAACCAACCGCCACGCGCACGTCGAACGCAAATGACACTATTTTAGGTTTCAAAAGACCATTCGTGCGTTTTTCCTATGTTCTTATTATGTCTAGAGTCATGAATCGTGAGCTACCCCCACTACGAGCTAAACCCCGGTTCATTGTTGAAAGTTGAAAGTTGGACATTTGAGAGACGCTCGAAGAGGTCGAGAGACTTGACCGGGTGGTACAACTTTCCTACTTTTGGCGTTGGAATGGTGGTTTCTGTCAACACTGGTCTCCATTTCATATACCCCACATCCTCTTTGAGGTCAATCCACGTGAATGTTTCGGGATGTGCCGTGACGAATGACGGCAAGAAGCACTCGTGATGGGCGCTCCCAGTGATGGATGGCGACAGCTGCGCAACGGTGGCAATTGCAAGACGTTTCGATATTCGAAAGACGGGAAGAATGGAAGCCTGACGCTCAGACTGCGTTAAATATTGGCAAAACGTGCAGTGTTGCCAGTGATGCCAGCGCGTTTTATTGCCATTGTATCGGAAAGTTGTGTTGAACGCGATCAAGTCTGCGTCTGACCCCGCAAACTTTTTGAACAACGTCGTCCATTTAGAACCAAAGTAGACCACATCTGGCTCAATTATCCAGGCAAACTTGGGCGTTGAATTGTGTGTTAGCCATCTTATTGATGCAGGTTTTACAGCTGCGCCATAAATTCCAGAGAAAAGATCGTACGAGTCTCCATACGCTTCGCGTTCAGCGATCCGCGAGCCTTTGACGAGCAAAGATACAACATTGTACCAATCGTGCTTCCTCCCTTCATACACGATTACTGGCTCGTAAAGATGATGGTGTCGTGAAATGTGTGACAATAGAACTCTAGCCGCCGCCTGCTCGAGTTGGTCGCTGTCTATCGTCCCTTGGACGGTTAAAATGACGGCAGTGTTGGGACTTTGGAAGAACTTGGTTCGCAAATAGCTCCAAGGTATCGTTGCTGATATCACGAGGCAAAGAACGCACGAGCGAGAGTATGACTGTCTTCGTCTTTTTAACGTCATAGGTTCTGGTCCTAGTCGGGTAGTCTCGTCCCTATAAGCGTGCGTTTGACGACCGAGTCTTGTCACGTCGTTCCTCTGTCCCATCGTATGCGTGCACTAATAAGTTCAATTACATTGGCAGTCCGTGATCTATGGACCCCATGGTGTCGTAATGAATAAGCCTAGCTATTTTTTCCATTCTCTCTTTGTTGAAGCTCCTTTCCTCAGCCATCTCGAGGAGTAGCCCGCGCATTTCCATCTCCGTTTCGTCCACCTTTCTGTATGCCTCGCGCACGAGACCGTCGCTCTCCTCCTGCGCCGCAGCGGCTCTAGACTCCCACTTGGAAGCTTTCGCACGTGCAATCTCGAGCTGCTCGCTTAAATCAGCCATTTGATTTTTAAGTTCCTGTATTGTCCTTTGCTCGACGGTATCCCTGCTCGCAAGTGTCTCTGTTAAGTGCGAGACCTGTCCCTCGAGCGCCACGATGATGTCATCGCGTTCTGAGACGGCGTTCTTTGCATTTTTGATTGCATGCTCGTAGCCCGCGTGATCCACCTGAGCTTCGTTTAAAGCAGCTTGGAGATCGTTGACATTCAATTCGAGTCCTTCAACCTGGTCGACGAGAACCCTGCACTCCTCCGTCAAAGCGTTCACTTGCGCTTCACCTTTGAGTACTAGGAGCTCGCTCGACTCTGACACTTCAGACTTTTCTTCCCTCAGTCTAATGGCCTCCTCTCGCAAAGATTTGATGAGCTCCCCCTGGTGTTGAATCATGTTGTCTTTCACCGTGAGTCCTTCTGCCGAAGTTTGCAATTGCGACTGCAACTGTTCGACGTCAAGGATGAGCTGTTCCGCAAATCTCTCACGGTCGCGCGCTTTCGCCTCTCTCATGACGGCGGCCCTTTCCGCCTTTTCGATCGCCACGAGAGTGTCTTCAATATTATCATGCTCACTGGAGAGCTTCTCTATGAATGTCTGCGCCTTTTCGAGTTCGTTTGTCAGCGAGATCACGTCTGACTGATACTGATCGAGTTGCGCCTTGGTCTCGTTAAACTTGAAACGTTGATCCTCTACGACTCGTGCGAGCTCATCGCTCATTAACTCCGCCTGTCGACGAGACTCGGTTGCGTCTTCTAGCGCCTTCGTTAACGATTCGTTTTGCAACGTTTGCTTTTCAAGGTTTTGTTTCGCCAAAGCGAGAGTCTCTCTCAGCTTTCGATCCTCAGTCTCCAGGGCGTGAACGTGCTCGATGAGGCGAGAATTCTCTTCAACGACGCTGACGTACGCCGACGATTCTTTGCGAGCCTCTTGCACGCACTCATTCAGCATCACATTTTGCTCTTCTTCGTACATGGCCTTTAACTGTGCGAGATTTTCAGCCGACTCTATCCGAACAGCCTGAAGGGTCGACTCCAACTCTTGAATGCGCTCACACGCCCCGACATCATTGCCAACCATGCGCGAAATCGTCTGCTCTGCGACGTTCAAGTCGGATCTTAATTTTTCTACTTCTACACGATTTCTGACAGAATCTTCGAAATCGTCCTCGTCACCCACTTGAATCTCTTTATGCTGCATCTCCACCGCCGCAACCTCGGGGTCAATCTCCGTTTGCGTGGCTTCTTCTCGCACGCGAAGCACCTGATCAAAGTCAATGCTCCGTTGCGGGTCGCGCATGTTGACTTGAACCGCTCGCGCGACGACGACTACGGGATCAGCCTCGGAATCATCGCTCTCTGCCGGAGTTAATTCGACCGTTGCGTGCGGTTTACTCGGCGTGCGAGAGATGAGCTCCGCATTCGGCGGGGTCATGCTCCCAATCTGCTGCGGCGGCGCGGTGCGACTGAGCGTCCTCGACATGGCTCTCGTGCTCGTTTCAATGCTCACGACGGCGCCGTCCAAGTGATTCAGCCATGGAACGATGGACGCTACGGTGGTGCGATACGTGGGAGCGCCACAGATCAAGTTGGTTTCCTCTTCCAACACAGAGTCTGCCTCCGTCTTACACCGAAGAGATTCCAACTTTGTCAAAGTCCCGAGCGCTCGCATGGCTTGAAAGCTCTCCAACGCGTTGCCTCGCACGTCGAGCGCTCGTACGCACCACTCGGCCCCATCGGTTCGATTCAATCCATTCAACGACTTGATCCTATTATTAGACAAATTCACCCTCTCCAGCGTCGGCACCGCCTCGTTCAAACCATCCGCAGTCTCGAGCGCGTTGCTCGCCAAGCTCAGCGTTCGCAACTTCTTCAACCCGCCCAAACCGCGCATCCGCGTCACTTCGTTAGAGCTCAAATCCAGCTCCTCCAACGCCACGCACCGCGTCAACACGTCCACATCCATATCCCTCAACCCACACGCGTGCACTCGCAGCGTTCGGAGGGTTTCAAACCCTTCCAGAGTTCTCAACAATCCTCTCATCGATTCCACGCGTTCGCCGTACACCGCCAGTTCCCCATCCGACGTCGAAGTCGTCGCTCGCTGTTCGCCCCGTCCTCGTCCTCGTTCTTGTTGTTGTCGCTCATCATCCTTCTCATCGTTTCCTCCCGCGCGCGCGTCGTTCAATCCGACTCCATCAACACCACCAATCGACGTCGACGCGCGCTTCGGCTTGGTCGTCGTCTCCATGCTCTCCGTCGGCAGACGAACGGACGAACTCACGGACGAACTCACGGACGAACTCACGGACGAACTCACGGACGCCCGCGCGAACGCCCGCGAGTCTCGCGCTCGACGATCCGCGCGAACGCCCCCGAGTCCCCGCTCGTCCTTCGTCGTCGCCTCTTTGAAACGTCGTCTCGACACGGGCCGGAGACGCTCGCCCGTCCTCTGTCGTTGACTCTCACGAGACGACACGGGGCGGGACGAGGCGACGTTCTCGAGGCGCGAGGTTTCCTCCGTCTCGACCCGGGTCGGCTCGGCTCGGTCGGGGTGTCTGTCGTCCGGTCCGCTCCGACGGTTCGACGGACCGCGTGTGACGTGACGCGACGTCGACGTCGACATCGCCAGCGGGGCACCATCGAAACCATCGCGTCTCTTCGTTCGACAACGTCCGCGTGGCCACTCACTCACTCCTCTGCATGCGTCATCAAAAGTCATCGTCGTGACTGTTTACACATAGTAAAATCATAAACAGGACGAGACGGACGAGACGAGACGAGACGGACGAGACGGGACGGACGGACGGATGGACGCGATTCGGGAGACCGACCGATGGATCGATCGACTAATAACGAAATCGACCGACTAATAACGGAATCCATCGATCGATCGATCGGTCCATCGATCGGTCGGTCGAACGAACGACGGTCGATCGAACGCGAGTGACGCGCGCGAGTGACGTCCCGATGGGGTACCGGGGGATGTCGTCGTCGTCGTCGTCGTCGTCCGTCGTCGCCGGGTGGTGGTGGTCCTGGCGGGGAAGGCGCGTCGGGGCGGCGGCGACGACAGCCGGGACGGAAGGGAGGCGGTGGAGGGGGACGTCGGTTTCGGCGTCGGCGTCGACGTCGTCGGCATCGGCTTTGTCGGCAACGGCAACGGCATCGGCATCGGCATCGGCATCGGGCGGTTGGACGAGACGCGAGCGCGGGTCTGGGAGACGCCCGGGATGGGGAGGATCGGGGACGGGGGAGAGCGTCGTTTTCGGTGCGTGCGCGTTCGGGTTCGCCGGGTCGGTGGCGTGCGAGGAAGGGTCCGCGGCCGCGGGCGGAAAGACGATGGGAGGGGGAGCCGAGGCGCCGCCGACGTCGAACAAGTCCACGGCGCAGTGGAGGATATACACGGACATGGGGAGGGGTTTGGTGCAAGAGAAAAAGTACGACGAGGCGAGGAGGTACCTGGAGCGGGCGCTGTTGGAGGCAAAGAAGGGGTTCGGGGAGAAGGATCCGCACGTGGCGGCGGCGCTCAACAACCTCGCCGAGCTCAACCGAATAGAGCGAAAATGGGGAGAATCGGAGTCTTTATTCGCGCAAGCGCTGGAGATTTTGCGCGAAGCGTTCGGTGAGACGCATCCAGCCGTCGGCACGGCTCTGCACAACTTGGCGGGGTGTCGTCTGGCTCAGGACGACGTCGACGGAGCGTACAATCTGTACGCCAAGTCGCTCGAACGCAAGGAAGCCACTCTTGGGGTCAATCATCCGGAGTACGCGACGACTCTGTACCACATGGCGGAAGTTCTCTGTCGTAATGGGCGGAAAAGCGACGCCATCGTGCTTTTAGAGCGGTCAATCAAGGTGAGCGAAGAGATTGGAGCGGCGCACACTGACGCGTGCTTGCGGCGGTTGAAGAGACTCGCTCAGCTGCTCTGGGATTGCGAGGAATACGAGCGCGCGGAACGGGTGAGGCGGAGAATATTAGATACTTTAGAACACATGGTGGGGGAAGACCACGTCAAAATCGCTGGGGCATGCGAATCGCTCGCCTTGGTGTTGATGAAGCTCGACCATTTAGACGAAGCGAAGACTCTACTCGAACGAGGAGCATCAATTCTGAGTCGAACGCGCGGTGATGGAAGCGGTCTAGCGCTCACCTCGGCGCGTTTGCATCTCGCAGAAGTCGCTTGGAAGCGCGGCAACGCGGCCGAATCACTTCGTCTCATCCGTCAGGTGGTAGACGTGTTGGCGCCCGCCGCTTTAGACGCGGTTCGCCGAGACGGTATTCGTCCCGAAGTTCGCGTGGGAATCACCGTGCAATACGCCAAGGCGGCGCGTCTCTTCCGAAATTTGGCACCAAACGACGAAAAAGCCGAGAATCACGTGGAGAACGCTACTCAGAACCTTCAAGCGATCGAGACGGTCGCGAAACAGGCGCGCGTCGGGGAGACGGTGGAAAAAGCGCTCGCTGATCTTGTCAACTAGGTAGCTCAACTTGTATGATAGAGAGTAGAAGAAGAACCGTAGCAGAACGCGTAGCGCATCAATCGTCATAAATCTTGACTACGTTTTCGCGTTTACACCTAACTATGCGCTAAAAATCAATCATCACTAACTAAATCTGGGTGGGCCAGCCGCCGCGCAGGCCAGCCGCCGCCGCCGCCGCTCCCAACTTCGAGCGTCCTCGGTCACCGCCCTCACCCCCAACTAACTCCTCGCCCTCTTACACGCCTCCTCCTCGTCTTCAGGAAGATCATCCGGTTCGTACACCACGAGAAGAACCAAAGAACACGAAGGACAGTGCGCAATGTCCTCTCCAGCCTTCAACTCGTCGAGGGTGATTTGGAAAAAATCACCGCACGGGCACTGATACGTGTACGCCTTGAGGTCTTCGTTCCACTCCATGTCCTCGAGGTCGACTTCATCGTACGCCCCGCTCATCTTTTACCCCTCCAAAAGATCGTCGTCGTCGTCGTCGTCGTCGTGTGCCGGCCGAAGCGGTGCGTTCCAGACAGAGACCGCGACCGAGACGAGCGCAAAAAAATGGGTCTGGGTCGAGGTACTAGGGTTTAACGCCACTAATGTACATTAAAATGAGTGGAGGCACCCCCACTAAAGTGACGGTTCAAGACTCGTCAGTCAGACGTCTTCGTGGAGGCTTTTCGCTTTTTCCGGTCCTGTTGTCGTGTGTGCGCGATGAAGCGAGTGAGTCCCAACCTAATTCCTGGGTCATCACTCGTTGAGTGCTCACGTATAAAAGTTTGATACATCGGACCCGCGGACGGACGGAAGAAGAGCGGGCGAGGAAGGAAGAAACTCGGCGAACGCCTCGAGACGTCCGCCTTTCCGACGCGCGTCGAACGTAGCACAAGGTACGAACGAAAGACTCGAGGCGACGACGAGTGGGGGTGCGGAAAGGACCGAACGGATGCACGCGGGACGCGTGCGCCGAGTGATCGCGGTGTGGCGCGCGAACGTCGCGCGTGACGGAGGGATGCGCGGGACCCGCGGCGGGCGGGCGATCCGAGGCGTTTGACCCTAGCGCTCGAGAGGGGAGTTGTCACGGCGTCGACGACGTCGATGGCGAGCGTTGATGACGAGCGGAGACGCACGCAAACGTTGATACGTTTCGTTCCGCGGTGATCGCGCGCGTTTTCGACGAGACTTGGACGTCGGCGGACGCGCGGTCGGCGGGCATCGTCTTCGCTGGGTTGGCTCTCGGGGAAAGCCCTAGGAAGATTTGAGGGGTCGGGTGATTCAAAGGCGCGCGCGCGTGGGACGGCGCGCGTGTGTCTGATTGGCGGTTGGAAAAGAGACTCGAGGGAGTCCTTTCGCGCTTGCGGCGCTCGAACTACGTACTGACGGCTGTGATTTTCTTCTTTCGACGACAGATGGGTAACCAACGCGCCCGATCCCGTGGTTTGCGCCACGGCACTCGCAACTTGTTCTCCCGTGGCTTCCGTGAGCACGGTACTTTGAACACCACCACCTACTTGCGTACTTTCCGCATCGGTGACTATGTTGACATCAAGGTGAACTCGGCGCAGCAAAAGGGTATGCCGTACTTGCAGTACCAAGGTCGTACTGGCGTTGTCTGGAACGTGACGCCGCGCGCGGTGGGTGTGGAGATTAACAAGCAAATCGGCGGTCGCATTGCTCGCAAGCGCATTCACGTGCGCATCGAGCACGTGCAACACTCCCGTTGCCGTGAAGATTTCCTCGCCCGTCGTGCGGCTAACGACAAGGCGCACCACGAAGCGAAGTTGGCTGGCAAGAAGATCACCACCAAGCGCCCGGTGACTGGCGCCCCGCGTGAAGGTTTCGTCCTCGAGAGCGTCAAGCCGGAGCTCTTGACCCCGATCCCGTACGACATCTTGCGTGAAGGCATGAAGTACTAAATCTTAGCATACGAATCGAGATTGGTTTGGTTTGTAATAGTAGGTGAGACCTGCTCAGAAATTTCTTGTTAACCCGTCTTTTCGCCTCGCGAGACTACTAGCTGAGCTGTCCTGTCGCTCGCATCATCACCATTTCGTAACGCGTAACGCCTCTCCCGACCGAGAGCCATGGAACAACTCTTCGATTGGGTGTACTGCGCAGGGCCTGGAGACGACCCAGATGAGAGCGAAATCGTCTCGCCTGGAGGCGTCACTCGTTCTGTTGTGGAAGGTGCGCATGAAAGGTGCGACGAGCCCATTGTCACGAAGAACTCCAAGGTCACGATTCGACTGAAGATTGGCAACGAACCTTGGCAAGAGGGAGTTGAATTCACGATGCAAGATGGATCTCAGCCGAGTGGTGTAGAGGCTGCAGCTTTGGGCCTAAAAATTGGAGACAAATGTGCCTTTGTCAGCCAAGGCGAAGCGACTCTCAATGATATGGAGCCGTGCGGCGATGACATTGAGAGCGCGACATGTGCGGGTCAAATCGAAATACTTCGATGCGAAACCGCAAGGAAAGGAAAATTCGACATGTCTCCACAAGAGCGCGCCGAATTTGCAAACGAAATGAACGATCTAGGGAAGCGTCTGTACGGATTTGGGAGGCTCGATCGAGCTGAACACAAATGGCTCGCCGCTGCAGACATTCTCCACGTCGTCGAACCTGAAGACGAAGAGGTTAACCCCGGAGGAGCTGAGAGAAATCTAATCATCTTTAAAGCGGCACGATCGGTATATCTCAACCTGGCGTTGCTGAATTACGATAAAGGTAACTATGCCGAGAGTGAACTTTATTGTGGAGACGTTTTGCACACCAATCTGTCGCCTCAAGATTTCAAGGTGAAGGCTAAAGCGCTGTTTCGGCGCGCATGCGCGCGTTTGAAGATGAACAAGGTTTCTCCGGTTGGTGCCCAATATCCAAAAGAAGCCACCGCCGAGGCAGACCTCTATCGGGCGCACAAATTAGATCCAGCCATCAAACCAGCTGTGGAGAAGAAAATGGCCGAGGTTCAAGAGGTTCGGATCAAGCACGCCGCCAGGGATGAGGCAGAGGTTGACAATCTCCCAGAACATCTCTACGACGAGTCCGTAAAACTAGATGAGCCGAGTCCATTCGAACACTATGGGGTGGACATCGTTCAAGCGCTTCAATTGATCCGAAGAGAGAATGAGGACCATGTGCTCGAGTTTTGCAGTGACCGCGAGCGCGAAGCAAAATTGAAGGAACGCGCTCGTGTATACGAACGAATCGTCGAAGGGGAGGATTACAAACCAAAGACTACAGTGTTTTAATGTCCACAGTAAAAGTAAAGCGTGCGCGCGCGCCAGAGAGAGTTATAACATTACAACATTTTACTCGGAATTTAACTTTTGGCTCGCCGCTTTGTCCACGATCCACCTCACGTCGCCTTTAACGAGCGCCGCCGGAATGGAGCCATCTTGCGGAGCATCCTGCAAGATACGCGCCGTCATGTCCGCCTTACCCTCACCCACGGCGACGAACACCTTGGTCCGGGCCGCGTTGACGACGGGTAAAGAAAAAGTGATGCGCTCGGGCGGCGGTTTTGGCGAATCGGCGATCGGTAAAATCCACGCTTCGCTTCTGTCCAAGAGCTCGTGGTTGGGAAACAACGAGCAGATGTGACCATCCGGACCGAAACCGAGAAGAAGCGCATCGAAAACCGGTAGCCCATCGGCGTTCAGCTCAATCTCACCTCGCTCCACCACGCCCCGAAGGTCTTTCTCGTACGCCTCGGCGCACCTCGTCGCCGAACCGGAGTTGGTTGGACACAACGTCTCGTCAATGGCAAACAAATTCTCCCTCGGAATCGCCACATCCCGAAACAGCGTCCGCATCGCCCCTCCATAGTTTGACTCCTCATCATCGTGTCCAACGCACCGCTCATCCACCCAAAACACCCGCCAATCCTTCCACGAAACCGCGTCCGAGTCCCCCGCGTCCAATCCGCAAAGCATCTTCACCAGAGACCCGCCCGCGAGCGCGATTGAAAACGTCCCTCGCTTCGCGATCGCCTCCGCGCTCATCTCCCGCACCAGCGTCCCCAGCGTTTTCGCGCACGCCTCTCCGTCGTCCACTGTCGCGATCCGCCGTCCCACGGCCATCGTTCGGCTCCTCATCCTCGGCCGTGATCCCGCTCGTCTTCGATCGGTGACGGACGCGGACGCCGCTCTCACCGTTCCCGAACCGAGCGTCGAACCCATCCTAGACGCCGACGAGGAGAAGACGAAGAAGACGCGCCCGCGCTCAATCCTTCGTCCCCGCTCGTCGTCGTCGTCGTCGTCGACTGAGGCGCGCACTCGACTCGAATCAAGTCGTCGTCCGGGTTCGTTCGTTCCTTTCTTCAACCGCCGGGCAGAAGAGGCCGAGGCCGAGGCTGAATGCCTAGAGTCGAGTCATGACTCGTCATCACGACCACGACTCAAACGAAACTTCCACCCCCGAGGGTCCGCTCGACACACACGCGCGTCACTGTGCGCGACGACGACGACGACGACGACGACGACGACGATGGCGACGCGACGATTGCTTCGACCGCTCATGGACCGAGTGCTGGTGGAGAAGATCACCCCACCGACGAAATCCGTGGGAGGGGTGCTGCTTCCGGAAACCATGACGGGGAAACGGGTGCGTCGACCGACTCGACTCGACTCGGCGGGTGGAAGAGAAGGCGGCTTCGATTTCGATTTCGATTTCGATTTCGTTCGTTCCGCGCGCGCGCGGATCGACGACAACGACGACGACGGAAAGACGAACGGGGGACTGACGAGACGATGAACGGACGGCGTGTCGACGCCGCGCTCCTCCTTTTCTTTTCAATCTAGGCGAACGAGGCGGTGGTGATGGCTGTCGGTCCCGGAAGAAGAACCGTGAGCGGGGAACTGGTGCCGTTGGGTGCGTAGCGAAGAGACGATGGATATCGCGTCTTTCGAGATTGCGCGAGCTCGCGCGCGCAAAACCCACCGCGAGAGAGGTGGTGGTTTTCTTCTCTTTGTTTTATTTTCTTCTTTAGAAAAGAAGAACGATCGACTGACGCGCGTCTCTCTCCACGTTTTACATTCGTTTCGTTCGCGCGCAGACGTCAAGAGCGGCGACACGGTGCTTCTCCCCGAATTCGGCGGCGAACCGGTCAAAATGGGTGAGAAGGAGTACCACCTCTTCCGCGAGGATGAGATTCTCGGTATCATGCCACCAGAGTGAGCGCGAGAGCGCGCGCATCATTCAACTCAATTCATTCAACAATAGCTGCTTTTTATTACCAATCGTAGAGACTCACTTCATTCTCAAAGAAGAGAAAACCGGTAAACCGCCCGCGCGCCTCGCCACACGTCGTCGTTTCGTCTCATCGGTGGCGCATCGTCGAGGAGTGAAAACTGACGGACCGGACGACGACGCACACCGTCTGTCCGTCACGGGCGAAATTGCCGCGCGACGACGACGACGACGAGGAGGAGGAGGTGGAGAACCTGAATCATTCCATTTTGAAACCGACGACTAGACTCGACGCCAGAACGCCCGTCCGTCATGTCGGCGGAGGATGAGACTCGGAAGAAACGGAGAAAATCACACGAAAGTAAAGAAGAGGTCGGATCGCGCGTTCCACCGCGGTTGCTTGGACCGTGGAGCGCGGTGGTTGCGTTGGCGAGAGAGTCGCGTCGCGCGAAGGAGCTGCGGGACGGAGCCGCGGCGTCGGTTGCCCAGTCGAGTCCGAAGGTCGTGAAGGGGACGAGCGCGGATGGGACTGAAACGGACCGAGGGACTGAGAGAAGGATGAGTGGAGCCGAGGCGGAGGCGGGGCAGATGTCTGGTGGGAAGCGATCGCGTGCGGAGTTGGACGGCGGCGCGGTGGCGGCGCGGTCAGAGTGGCGCGGGACGTTGTTGGGCACGCAGTCGCGCAGAGAGGATGAGGATGACGCGTTGTTTGAGGCTTGGGAGCGCTCGGTGGAGGGTCTCGTGACAAAGTTGTTTGTTTGTGGGTGTCTGAAGGAACCGGAGGAATGTCTCTTGGCGAACATAGAGGCTTCGGTCGAGCGCGCATTTGGCAAATCTTCGGGTTCGGTTCTTCGGTGCAGCTGGCCAAGGTGCGACAAACAGATGATGGAGCAGATACTCAGCATTCTTCCGGCTTGTGCGAAAGCGTTCGCGTTGGCAGATGGTGTGCGCTCGCTAAAAGACCTGGAAAAGCCCTGGTGCGGTGAAGAAACCAAGCTGATCGAGAGCTGGTGCAAGCTGCTGAGCGTCAATCCAAAGACCTCCAAGACTCTAGACATCGTCAATCCAAAAAACTCGCAGTTTATACTATCCAATCTCAACAAGACGCTCGAGGACATGGCTTGCGGAAATCTTAGGGACGAGTACGGACGAAACTGCGAGCATATGGCGGCGATGATACAGGCCATGAAGTTTATCATCGCCAGTTTTGAGTATTGCGCGCGAGCGGTGTACGACGTCGTCCTGCAACCTATAAAGACGTTTTCTGCAGCCGCGGTGTCTCCAGAGAACTTTCTTTCCGATGTGCATTTTGTTACCTGGGTGATGAATAGTGCACACGCGATCGGACACGTATCTGAAGGAGAATGTGTCCGAGAGCGGATGAACGCGTACGTCATCACTCTGAATAACGACTACAGTCAATTCGCGAGAAGGTTGATGGAATTTTTCTATCATCAGCTCTCGAACGTCAAGACGGCGCTGCAAGGGTTACCAAAAGGAGAATCGAGTGAAAACGCCATCCATGACTTGTGCAGTATTATTTTGCGTCTGCCCAAGCTGAAGGTGTCGGTGCCTCATAAAAGCCGCACCGCTGCTCTTATTGATCCCCGGTTGACGGATAGGTTCAAACGCAAGCTCGCGCGATACGCAGTAGGTATAATTTCGGATTCTATTGAGTCTCTTCGACCGATAGTTGCGAAACGTCTTGAACTCGCCGATGCACTGGTCGGCGTGATCGAGAATCACAAGAGTAACTCTGTGAAAGAGTCAATGCGCGACATCATACTCAAGCTGAATGTGCACGAAATTCTTGTCGAAGTGGCCAAGTCGGAATCAAAGAGCGCTTTGGGATTTGAAGCAGTAGCAAAGAGTCTGTCTCAACTCGCTGCCATCATGAGCGTAAATCCGTTCACACTCACCGATGCCAATAAATTGGTGAAAGACCTCGTACCTCTCTTTGGCTACCGACAAAAGCTCAACAAACCAGACCTTCGCTCTGAAGCAAACCTTTGCACGACGTTGGCATGTATCGCCGCTGGCGACAATTCTTACATGATGGATGCGCTCGCGGTGAAAGTGTCTTCAATGGAGTCTTCCAAAGTCGTCCAGGACGAAGTTATGGTGCATTTTGACATCGTCAGACCGGTCATTCTTGATCTGTTGAACTTTCCAACGATGACAAAGAAAGAGAAGGAGGCTCGAAGCCGATCCAAGTTGATTAGCGCAGAAATCCCACTTCTCACCATGCCGGCGATCGGGGCGCTCACAATGTTCGCGCGTGGAAACCCAACCCTGAGAGATCTCTTTGCAAATGACGGTGCCACTTCAGACCGATTGATCAAGCTACTCGAATCGAAAGACTCGTCCGTGTCCCGAATCACCTCGGCGTGTGTACTGTCCTTCGAAGAGCATCACAGGTTGGTGCACAATCTTTACAAACCGAGCGTGAATACGGATAAAAAGAGGGAACGTGTCACGGAAATATCGGGTTGGGACGTCGAAAAGCTTAAACGATCTCTCCGTGCGCTCGCTGAGCTCGTCAAGGACTCGCCTCCGTCATCCCTTGGGTTTGACAACCACATCTTGGAAGTGATCTGTTCTGATAGACGAACGCACATCTGCACGAGCAAGTTGAAGATAAAACTGGATAGCCTAGGTCTGGGTCTCGACCGATTTCCTGATTCCAAGGTGGAAACGTTTCTGCGCAAGATAATCCAAATCTTCAACGATGCTCCGCAATCAGAAGAGCTCGATGAGGCCGCTTACTTCAATGCCACAAAGGAGTTTTGGGATGTTGACGGGCGCGTCAAGCTCTTAGAAGAAGATTTGAATGGTATTTGCGCTGCGAGTATCGAGTGCCTCACTACTTTAAAAAAGAGCCATGCTAAAGACGACGACATGTCTGATATCTGCGGTTTCCTCATGGAGGGTGATACCGATGGTCGATCTTCGCACGTCGGCATTGTTGTGCCCATTTTGACGCTTCTACACAAGTGCCGCATTCTGCAAGAGCATAATCTCGTTTCAGAGATGGAGGTACCAGGAATCAGCGAAATCGAAAAAGAGGCGTGCTACGTCATCGGATTACTTGCGACGAAGACGTCAAACCAAAACCAGGTTGCTTCATCGCTCAAAATCGACTCGAAGAATGGCATAGAGCAGTTGATTCCGCTTCTCAAGCGCTACCATCCGTACACGGTTGGCTCTGCGGGTGCTAGCGTCGCTAGGCGAGCTGCTGACGCGATAACGAACCTGGCTCATGAAAACAACCGCATTAAAACCATGGTCAGAGACGCTGGAGGTATTCCTCCGATTGTGAAGCTCTTGGATGCTCAGGATCCCAAGGTGCAACGAGCCGCTGCGAGCGCTCTGCGTACTCTCGCGTTCAAAAACAACGAGAACAAAAACCAGATTGTCGAATGCGGCGCTCTTCCCAAGCTGATCTTTATGATTCGTTCGGACGATTCTAGCGTCCATAAAGAGGCAATCGGTGTTATTGGAAACTTGGTGCACTCATCAGCTCACATCAAACGTCGTGTGCTCGACGAAGGAGCTCTTCAACCGGTGATCGAGCTTCTCAAGTCAACCTGCTCGGAGAGCCAGCGCGAGGCTGCTCTGTTGATTGGACAATTCGCGGCACGTCTCGATCCCACTCCTTTGGGTGATCCAGACTACAGGACGAAGATTGTCCAGCGAGGTGCGATGGAATCGCTTATCAAGATGCTGAGCCACCGGGAGCCTGGTCTTCGAGAAATGGCTGCGTTCGCTCTGGGAAGGCTTGCTCAACTCGGTGACAACCAAGTTGGAATTTGTTACTCTAACGGTCTCTCACCCTTGTTGAACTTATTGGAAACAGACGTCGATAGTGTTGCCGATAGATTACGAATCCATCCGAACGGAAAGTCAGACTCGGAGATTGAGAGCGATGCAAGACGCATCGTTGAGAATTTGCAACACAACGCCGCGTTTGCCATCTACGGGGTGTCGGCAAATCCAGACAATGTCTCGAAGATGATCAAGCACAACGCCTTCATGCGGCTCAAGTATAGCGAACTCAGCGTCGAAGCATCAAAGACTTGCGTCACGAAAACATTGAAGCGTTTGGAAGATAATAGCCAGCGAGCAGAAATTCTCAACTACCTCGCTTACGTGGTCAGCACGGGCAAGCCCCTCGAGCGCCAACGCATGACGCTCGCACTCGCTTGGTTGTGCAAGCCGGAAAACCTCCGTCTCATTTTCATCGAAAAAGGTGGTTTGAAAGTTTTATCGGGCATTCTGCTCTCTGGATCGGCTGCTGAGTCGGTGGACTTGTCACAGTCTACGTCGCGTATGCAAGGAGGGGCGCGGGTGGTAAATGTCGTGTTGGAAGCTCTCCGGGAAATCAAATCAAAGTTGGTACCCAAGGATAGCGAGTCTCTCGCGTCCATGCCACCACCGTCGACTCCAACAGCTGAAGAGCACCTTCCCTTCAGTGCTTTCAGGGATCCTGATCTCTGCGATGTCACTTTTGCCGTGACTCCAGAAGACGGTGACGGCGACGGATCGCGAAGAGATTACAAGGCTCATCGTATGGCTTTCACTCACGCGTCGGACGCCTTCTTGGCACTTCTCGACTCTGGAGAGCGTCGAGAAGACGACTCCACCGCGATTGATCTTTCAGACGTGCGTTCGAACGCCTTTGAATCTATGATGGATTTCATCTACTCTGGTACTGTGCGAGAGACGTCATCTCTGCGAGACCACGCCTTTCTCCACGAGCGACTCGAGGAAGTGCTATCCCTCGCCACGCGCTTCGAGTTGAAGGAATATAAAGACTTGATTGAAAAGTCCTTTGTAGAATTCTCCAGATTGGATGAATTCCATCCGAAAAGAATGAATCAAATTTACAAAGCGGCATGCAAACACGACGCCATCGTCATCCAGGACGCCATCATCGCCCACGTCATCGATACTTTTGACAGCGCCATCGACTCAACCTCTCCCGTATCGCTGTCCAAGTATCGTAACGACATCGATGCCATGATTAATGTTTTTGGTGAAGGCATGATTAGATATATTGACAAAATCTTGCGGCAAAGTCTCGCTCCGGGCATCGCATCTCCTCGACGTCACGTTGCCATCGCCGAGATTGCCATGGAGCTCAATGGACAGTAGAAACGCCACTGTACACTAGACGAATTTGTAACACACACACACCACATGCTAAACACAAAAACAAACCGACGATTAGGCGAGCACGAAGAAGCGTTGAAGCAAATGATGCGTCCGATTACACAAATAGACTAAAAAATGAAGCAGCCTCCTCTCCTAACATACGTCTCGACGATTTCCGCGCGCTTAGGAAATGATGAGCGCCTTCTTAAGCAAAGCACCCACGGTCTCCGACGGTTGCGCACCCTTGGAGATCCAGTCCTTGATCGCCGGGGCGTCAAAGTTGGATTGCTTTCTGATCGGATCGTACCAGCCGAGCTGTTGGATCGGTCGACCGTCGCGGCGAGCGCGAGAGTCGATGGCGATGAGGCGGTAAAACGGTTCCTTCTTGCGACCTCCGCGGGTAAAACGAAGCTGTGGGCAATCGGAAAACAAACGCGCGCACGGGTAACAAGTCAGTCTCGGCATTCACATCGCACGAATCGCGTCTCCCCCCGTAAACGCGCGCGTCGTCCCTCTCTAGACTTTTTCCTCTTCTTCGGGTGATGCGCGCAGAGCAGAGCAGAATAGGGTTCCACAACCTCTAGGTTGAGGTCGAAATCAACGCGCGCACACGCACCGCAACCCGGTTCTCCACGCGCAGCGCCGCGCGGGCACCGCTCACTCTCTTTTCTTCCTGCGTATTTCGCGCCAAAATCCACGCGTTTCGTCAGTCGCGTCGTCTTCGTCAAAACTTCCGAGCCCATCGTTCCAGCCGACGTCGACGCCCTCGGGAGGCCCCGTGTGCGCGCATCCGCACACGGACCGCATCGCATCCCACGCGTCGTCCGCGCGACGCGCACGGACGCCCCGCGTCACCACTACACGCGCGCGCGTGATTAAATCCGTAAAAATCCATCGTCTCCGTCGCTCCGACGCACCTTGACCGCCACGCGAGCGCCGCTCACGGACGCGCTAAAGCTCAAAGCCGCGGACATCGTTCGTCGTTCTTCAGACTGACGGCGCCCGCGGACGTCGACGCCGGGGCTCGTCCGTTTCGCTTTCCAATTTTTTATTTATTTACATTCCAATCGGGTCCTGATTAACATACTATAGTAATGTTTAAAGGTATGTAAAAATAGCATGGCGAGGAAACGTGTACTGCGATCGGACATTTGGATATAGTGTATGTGTAAACAGTATTATGGGATAACTTTGCCCTCGCGAGGACTTGCGTGTTGGAGCGACGAGGAGGAGGAGGCTTTTCGCAGCGGATCGCGAAGGCCCGAACCGCCTCTCTGCGACGCACGCACGAAGTTATCGGAAAGGATGATTAACGCCGAAGGTGAAAACGTGGATCTTTACATCCCGCGCAAGTGCAGCTGGACGAACCGTCTCATCACGGCGACGGACAAGGCGAGCGTGCAGCTCAACGTCGGTCACTTGGATGCGAACGGGGTGTACAGCGGGCAGTACACGACCGTGGCGCTCTCTGGCTACGTGCGCAGCAAGGTGCGTTGAGACGACGACGACGAGGAGATTCGAGGGAATTAGTAGTTTTTATGCCGATCGTTTTACGGCGTCGGGGTTGGCGCGCGTCGGTCGCGCGTGGTGGTACGGAACGGAGGATCTGTTTGGGGCTAGGGCTTTTGACCTACGCGCGGGCGCTCCGAGGCGGGCGCTTCGGGGGAGGATCCGGTCGCTGGGTGTCGCATCGCGCGAGGCGTGCGCGCGAGGCGTAGACGTGAGCGTCGCATCGCATCGCTCGCGCGGTCAAGGCGACCCGACGGTTCGATTGGTGTGACTGGCAGAGAGTTTTTCCTTCGAGACGACGCGAGACTGACAAAGGCATGACGCTTGTTTACGCACGCAGGGTGAATCCGACTCTGCCATTGACCTTCTCTGGCAAAAGAAGAAGGCGACCATCAACCAAGCGTAAATCTTTTACATGGTGATGTTCGATATGGTGGGGTTGTGTTCGGAGACATATGGCGTCGATAGACGAGATCGGACCGGCTAGGCTGGTAGTACTTAGACTTTGAAACCGATTTCAAGCGTTTCTCTAAGGAGAGCTCTGTCTTCCCACCTCGATCCCCGCCGCGAGCGAATTCGACGACAAAGACGCGGAGACGTGCTTTAGTAAACTCGTTTATTTTTCTCGTTATTACAATCATACTGCGCGAACGTCGTGTCTTCTTGAAAGAAAAGCAAAAAGGTGCCGGCGAGACGCGAAGCGGCGCCGGCTCTCTCGCTTCAATTTCAACTCTTGACTACTTACAGCCGATGGATAGAAACGACTTAATCAGCCTTGAGAGCCTTCTTGACGCTGCCACTGGCGTGGACACCCCACGCAAAAAACGCAACGTTCATCGCGAGTTGGATCCACCACGTCGTGGCGACAAACGGAGACGGGTTTCTCTTGGTGCCGACAGTCGTCGCTGCGACGTAGCACAGCCACGCAGAGGTGACGTGGAACGTGTTCGCGAGGCGCGCCCAGCACTTGTCAGACATGCCGTTAACCTTGGAGATGACCATGGTGAGGAAAACGATGCCGACGAAGCGGGCGAAAAAGCCACTGAGCGTGTTCGCCGGGCCCGCCGGGGAGATGAATTTGAGCGGCATAATTCCCTGCGTGCTCCAGAATTTGTCCGGGTTGATGGTCATCGTCACGCCGTACAAGCCAAAGTAGGCGGTCATCGCTTGGCAGTAGGTTTGGAGAGACATTTTCAGATGTTTTCGTGGAGCGCGTACAGACGGAGCGTCGTTGTATGAGCACCGCGCGCGCGCATTCGACACTTAAGATTGCACAATTAAACTTTATAATTCCGTTCAAACCAACCGTCGCGCGACGGTTCAGAACGACGAGTCATTACTCGAAAAATAGTTCGAGGGTCAAAGAATTCCGAAGGGGAACCTTTTTCAAATTCCTGTCAGTGAAGACGGACCGCGTCGTCAATGGTCGAATCCACGCGACGATGAGAAGCATCGCAGCACACTGCGGTGATGTTTACTTTTACAATGTTTAAAGGCTACGCGCGTGGAATGAATGAATAAATTGCGACGTGTGGAATGCGTTACGTCTCGTGGACGCTCTGCTCTGGCGAGACGCGCGTCTTCTTGGCGCGCGAAGGAGAGAAGAGCGAGGTGAGGAAATTCGCCTTTCGAGGAGGCGTAGACCTCTGAAAGACATTGTTGGACGGTTTAAGCGTCGCCTCGTCGTCACTGATCAATTCAGTCGTCTTTGTGCCGGAGGTTGAGGCGTTTTCTTTTGAAGCCGCCGTTCCCGTCAGCGCGTCAACGTCCAAGATGGCTAATTCATCGTCGTCTTCAATATCATCGAGCGCTGGGGCTCGGTAGTCGTTCAATTCTTTCGCCGGAGAGGACCTCTTCTTTGGAGACTTGGGAATCATCTTTGTGAAAAAGTTCATCATCATTGATCTCTGCGCCGAAGTGGTGTTGTCCTTCTTGTTGGCTTTTTCCTGTTTACGCTTGAGGCCAAACTTCACGGGACCTGTCTTTGCCGGAGCCTTTGGTAGTGGCTCTTCGAAACGACGTCGAGAGATTGGATTGATCTCTCCCTCGGCAATCAAGCGGGCTTGCTCGTTGTCGAATATTGGGCCGAGGAATGATAAATCATTCAGCTCGAGCGTTTCTGGCAACGGCGACAGGTGACGCAACTTTTTCACATGGACATCGTAAACGACAGCGTGCTTGAAGATGAGCCTAGCTTTATGCCACTCGTGCTCGTAACCGTCTGGAATATTACCTTGGACTTTCGGATCAGTACGCAATCTCTTGAAGACCTCGTCGGCATCTCTGTATTTGTTCAAAATATTATACATCTTCTTGATTCCGAGACCTCTGATGTTATCCAAAAAGTCGCAACCAGACATGACACAGAGGCTCAAGAAGAGTTCATAATCCCAACCTTTGAAATTGAGCGGCGGCGGACCCTTCTTGACCTTTGCCACCGTCGAAGCCGCCCCATCGGCCTGATCAACCGACGCCGGCGCGCCGCAGGGTGGTCCCGCCAACATGTTTGCCAATCGAAACTCCTTGGCGTCGCCCGATTTTTCAAGCTTAAAAATCACAGTGGCGCAACCGTATGCCACCAAGTCACTGTCTTCGGTGAACACCAAATCAACCCCTCCTTTCTCCCTCGGCGTCATTGCGAGTGAAGCAATCTGTCCATCCGCCTCGTACGGCGCCACCACGAACTCCACCCCTTCCCTCTTCAACACCAATATGAGCTCCCTCGCCATCTCCGGCGTCACGTCCATCCCCGCTGCGAACGCATTCGTCGCCTTGAACGAGTCCCCGATCGCCCTCGCGTCGTGTCCGGCAGCCATATTCTCCCTTCTCTTCCTCCTTCGTTCCTCTTCCTCGGCGCGCTTCGCCGGCAACCGATCCCCATCGAATACCATCACCGGCGTGATCCCGTGATGCCGCAACAAATTCGCTCGATGCACGCAATACCGCACGTACGGTGCCATCTCACCGCTTCGTTCCCAGTACTTATCCCCGGTCGCCAGCGCTGTCGCGCACGCGTACGTTCCCTTGTGCAACCAAGAGTACGCATCCACAGCCGCTCTCGCACCGGGGTACTCGTTCACGTGCGTCGGCGCGCACCACGGTTCGAGCACCGCGGGCAAGCCTTTAATCCCCATCGCCGTCCGCCGTTCGAGCCGTCGTCCGAGTCGCCGTTCGAGCCGCCGTCCGAGTCGTCCGTCGTCCGTCGTCTGTCGGTCGAAGCGTTTGAAAATTCCGTTCCGACGACCGCCCTTTTCCATATAAAGAGACTCAAACGGGGATCAAACGCGACGCATGTTTGGCCTTTTACATATAAAGAGACTCAAATGATGATCAAATGCATTTTCCAGTGGAAAATTTCCACATAAAGGCCCCGCAGCCGCCGCCGACTGAACTGGACTTCGACTTGACCGCGACGACGACGACGACGTCAAACACTGGCCGTCGGACGCGCGGAGGCGCGGACGACCGAACGATCGACCGACGTTCGTTTGATTCGCACGCCGATCGCATTCGCGGCCGATGGCGAAGACGCGACGAAGAAAGCGGCGGACGCACGTCTCCGAGGATGGCCCGGGTGGGTCGAAGAAGGATGTACCGAAAACGTTCGTGTTTAGGCGCGGACGGTTGGCGGATGCGGTGAAAGAATTGACGGAGGATATGAGAAAGGTGCGATGCGAGTGATTGTTTCCGTCGCAACGTCAGATGTTGACGCATGGATCGAGAAACTCGCGAGGTAGGGAGAAGGCGAAGACTGACCAGTGTGTACAACGACGACGACTACGATGAGCGCAGGTGATGGAGCCACACACGGCGAGGAATCTCAAGGAGAAGAAGAGCAATAAACTGAAGGACTTCGTTCAAGTGTCTGGTCCACTGGGGATCTCGCACTTTTTGATGCTGTCGAGTTCGGATGCGAGCAAGTACTTGAAAATTTGCCGCACACCGCGAGGGCCGACATTGAGCTTTAAGATTCACTCGTATTCTCTGGCGAACGAGGTGCAGGGGGCGCAGAAGAACCCGAGAAATCCGGCGAATGCGTTCTTATCACCACCACTCGTGGTGTTGAACAACTTTGGCGAGGAGGCGCATCAGAAATTGGCAACCATTACGTTTCAAAACATGTTTCCACCCATCAACGTGCGCAAGGTGAAACTGTCGACGTGCCAACGCGCGGTGCTCGTAGACTACGACGCCAAGACGAAGCGGTTCCAGTTTCGGCACTATAGCATCAACGCCGTTCCGGTTGGAACGAACAAAAAGCTGAAAAAGCTTCTGATGAGCAGAAACACGCCGGATATGGGTGACCTTCAGGATGTGAGCGAATTTTTCGACAAGCGCGTCGGCGACGCAAGCGACTCTGAGGGATCAGACGACGAATCGAAGCGGGTGCACTTGGCGCAAGACTTCAACCGCGTCGCACACGCGGATAGTACGTCTAAGATTGTTCTCAAAGAGATTGGTCCGCGAATGGAGCTCGAGCTCGTCAAAGTTGAGGAGGGCATGTGCGATGGCAGAGTGCTCTACCACGCCTACGTCGAAAAGACGCCAGAGGAGATTAAAACGCTCGAACAGAAAAAGGTGGAGCGCGAAAAGCTTCGCAAGAAGCGCCGATTAGAACAAGAGGCTAACGTCAAGCGAAAAGCGCGCGACAAGGAACTCAAGGCTGAGGCGGAGCGTCTCAGACAGGGCAAAAAGGCTAAAAAGTCAACTAACAAATCCGACGACTTTGCCAACGCGCGAGACGCCGACGGCGACGCCGAGGACGACCGTCGCTGGGCCGAAGCTTTCGCCAAGGAGGAGAAAGAGTGGCAAGAGGGCGACGTGTACGAGGAGAAGAAAAAGTCTCGCAAGTCTCGCAAGTAGAGCGACGACGATTCACTTTTAGCGTCAGACGAAAACACCCACGTAGCAGTATTTAGTATGAAAACGTATGATAAACCACCAATGTAAAGAGAAAACTCCATTTCTTCGATTGAAGAGCCCCGGCGCGTCGAGCCATCGCCCTCTTTCGTCGGCTCTCAAACAAGCTAAGGCGCACAGTCGCGGCTACGAAGTAAGCAAACTAACACAAAGAGTGCGTGCGCGACGACGCGATTATTTTTCTTCTTCTTGATTCGACCAGCTACCGCGCGCGGAGTGTCGTCGACGTCGCGCGGGACGGACGGACCGACCCTGGTGGTGAAAGATCGCGCACACGCCGCAAGGAAGAGGTTTGGACGACCCACCGTCGTCGTCGGCGGTTGTCGTTGCGTTGACGGTTCGGAGCGTGGAATTGGATGACGGGGTAGTATTTCTACCGCGCGTCTGTGCGTCTTTCGCGGTGGTCTTGCGGTGGACGCCGGGACCGCGTTGGATGAATGGTTCGGTGGGTCGCGGGTTGAAAGCCCTAACAGAGAGGCAAGGCTGGATTTGGGTGAAGTGATTGAAATGAACTCTAGAGACTGACTGAGTCACTTTTTTACGCTCACACAGAAAATGTCTGGAGATCTCGCGTGCACGTACGCTGCCCTTATCCTCGCCGACGACGGCCAAGAAGTCACCGCCGACAAGCTCGCCGCTGTCGTCGCGGCGGCTGGCGTCGAGATTGAACCGTACTGGGTCGGTCTCTTCTCCAAGTTCTTGGAAAAGAAGCCGGTGATGGACCTCATCTCCAACGTCGGTGCTGGTGGTGGTGCCGCCGCTGCCGGTGGTGCCGCTGGTGGTGCCGCTGGCGGTGACGCTGGCGAAGCCGCCGCTGCCGAGGAGCCGGAGGAAGAAGAAGAAGCCGACATGGACTTCGACCTCTTCGACTAAACGTCGAAAGAGCCGTCGTTCGCGCTGGTTAACTTCCTCGATATACATAAAGAATCGGGACGATCATAGCTTAGCTTACACTTTTTGTAAGGTAGACGATAAATCGTTTTGGAAATTACCGCTCTCTCCGCCCTCCTTCTCGTTGGAAAGTTTTCGCGCCCTCACGTCGCACTTCGCGTTGAACATAAAAGTCTTCTTTGTCATAAAATTACAGTGTTGTTCTTTGTTCTTTACTTCTCTGCTCGCGTGCGAAACGAGGCAGATGAGCGCGCGTTCAACGTTTAAATAAATCTTCGGGCGAACGAAGCGGTGCGCTGCGAAACTAAAGTCAAAACTCGAATGACTAGTCTTCGCAGACGTCGGCGCACTTGGAGCTGCTCCCGACGCACGTGCCGACGCTTGCACCACGAAGCGCTTTGACAATGTTTCTGTCGCGAGAAATATTAAACACGACGACGGGAATGTCGTTTTCTTCGCACAAAGTGATCGCCGTTTGGTCCATCACGGCGAGGTTTTCGTGCCTCACGGTTTTGTACGTGAGCGTCTTGTACAACTTGGCGTCGGGGTTCTTCTTTGGATCGCTGTCAAAGATACCATCCACCTTGGTTGCCTTGAGAACCGCCTGAGCGTTGATCTCAGCGGCGCGAAGCGCGGCTCCGGTATCCGTAGTGAAGAACGGGTTGCCCGTACCCGCACCAAAGATGACGACCCGACCCTTTTCCAAGTGACGAATCGCGCGTCTCCGAATGTACGGTTCCGCCACCTCTTTAATCTCCAAAGCGCTCATCACGCGCGTCGGCACCCCGTGCGACTCGATCGCCGCCTGCAAATTCAACGAATTCATCACCGTCGCCAACATCCCCATGTAATCCGCGCTCGCCCGGTCCAAACCGTTCCCTTCCTTTTCCGCCCCGCGGAAAAAGTTGCCCCCGCCCACGACGACGGCGACTTCAATTCCCGAAATCGCCGCCTCCGCAACTTCGCTCGCGATCGATTTCACCACATCGGGCGATATCCCAAACCCTTCATCTCCCGCCAACGCTTCTCCGGACACCTTGAGCATCACCCGCCGCCACTTCCACCGCTCCGACCCGTCCTCGTCGCCTCGTCGCTCTCCCTTTGCCTTGGACGACTGCTTTTCGCCTCGTCGCTTTCCGTCGCCTCTCGACGGCGACGCGGACGACGACTCTTGGTCCTCCCGGTCCACGATGGCACCGATTCGCGTCGCCCTCGTCCCTCTCCTTCCCTTCCCCGTCGCACCGTCGTCGCTCTTCAGTGAAACCATCTTCACACCGTTGCCGCCGCCGCACCGCCCTTTCACACAGAACGCGCGCGTCGTCATCGTCGTCGTCGCGCCCCCGCTCTTCGCGCGTCGCCGCGCGTCCGTCCACCGCATCCGTCCACCGGCTGTCGTCATCGTCATCATCGTCGTCATCATCCTCGTCGTCGTCGTCGTCGTCGTCGTCGTCGCGCGTCCGACTCTGTCGCGTTCCGCGTCATCGACATGGAAATCAACGCGCGCGTGTGTCGTCCAGTCCCTACACGATCGACCGTTCACGAACCGTCACGAGCGATGGTTGATGCACACACCTCGCGTGTACGCAACTTTTGTGATTTTGGTTGGGCAGGTGGCGCGTTCCGTTCGGTTTTTTTATTTATGTGTACATACACTGTATACACATACCGGTGCACAGATAAAAAAGGCAACCCGACGCGAAAAGGGCAAACGAACGCGAGGGAAGGGCGAGGAACGCGGCGCGAGTGCGCGACGGAGGACGGCGAACGCGCGAGCGCGCGGAGGACGAAGATGCTCGGACGACGACGATCGATGACGGCGACGTCTTCGGTGGAGACGGCGAACGGTCCGACGAAGTTCGGGTCGGGGTTCACGATCAAAGGAGGACGAGGAGGAGGAATGCGAAGAACCGCGGGGCAGCCGGCGGTGATGTCCGTGACGATGTCGAAGACGCTGACGGCGAAGAGAGGACGAAGAGGGACGGCGAACGCGATCGCGGAGATTTCTAAAGCGGCGAACGCGGCGGGGAAAGAGGCGAGGATGACGCTGAAGAGGCTCGTGGTGGATCGGGAGAACCCGACGGCGGCGCTGACGCACTTGGTGGCGCCGGGACTCGCCATGTTCTTGGCGGGCGGGTGCGCCGGGGCGCTGGCGAAGACGTGCACGGCGCCGTTGGATCGATTGAAAATTATTATGCAGACGGCTGGGGCGTCGAGAGCGAGCGCGGCGAGCGTTGCGGCGGCGGATAAGGGGTTGTTGGCAGCCTTTGTCGCCATCGGCAAGACGGAAGGTTTGGCTGGGTATTGGCGGGGTAACGTGCCGCAGGTTGTGAGAATTTTGCCGTACTCGAGCGCCATGCTGTACTCTTACGAAACTTACAAGAAAAAGCTGACGAACAAAGAGACGGGTGAGCTCTCTGTGCCGGGAAGATTGCTCGCTGGCGCCGGTGCGGCGTGTACGGCGACGATTGTGACGTACCCGCTCGACATCATTCGACTTCGTTTGAGCGTCGATACGAGCGCCAACACCATGGGTGACGTCGTGCGCAACATTATGGCCAACGAAGGCCCGAGTGGGTTCTTTAAAGGCCTTCGGGCGACGTGCGTCTCCATCGCTCCGTACAGCGCGCTCAACTTTTGCGCCTTTGACTTGTTCAAAAAGGCGCTTCCCGAGGAAATCAGAAACGAAGCGCAGGGCATCGCCACGGCGTCTCTCATGGCGACGGCGCTCGCCACGGGTTCCATGTACCCCTTGGACACGATTCGCCGTCAAATGCAACTTCAAGGAAGCACTTACGCCAACATTCTCGATGCTGGCCGCGGTATCATCGCAGCCAACGGCGTCGGCGGTCTGTTCCGCGGCTTCATTCCGAATGCCATGAAGAACATGCCAAACAAGTCGATTCAGCTCACGACTTTTGATGTGTTGAAGAAGACCATCACGCGCAGCAAAGAAGAATACCAAAAGGAATTGGCCATCCTCGCTGCCGAGAATAAGAGACGCAAGTGAGCACGACTCGTCATAATATGAAGTCGACTCTCTTTGCTCTGCGAGCGAGTCAGATTTGCTCACAATATCACACTCGCATTTTCTCCCACCTTGTCGTCGGTTCGCACGTTTTGCCCAGTTTTCCGATAGTTTTTCCAACCGTTATTACTTTGCAAATATGATTTCATTATATTTGACGTGATGCGTCTTTGATTTCAATTACAACGTACACTCGCGACTCCGTAGTTGACGCCCACGCGCCACTACGTGCTCTCGTCGCGAAAAAACCACCACTCGCCCCCTTTTCTCGCGCGCTCTACTTGCAGTCGTCTCTGTACTCAAACAACCCGCAATCACCACCCCACGGGAACTGTTCACGGTTACGAATCTTCAAGTACGAGTACGAAGGGTGTTCGTTGTGCGAGTGGTGTGCGTTGGCCAACGTGTACACGCCGAAACCCGCGCACGCGGGAATGGCGAGAAAGCTCACCGCTCGCCACTTGTTCATCTCGGCTGTGGGAAACAAGTGAACGTCGTCACATCGTCAGTCTCTCCGTCGTCGTCATCCTCATCCTCGTCGTCGTCGTAACCCCGCGTCGTCGCGCGAACAAAAAACCATTCCAAACCAAACGATACGCTCCGTCCGCGTCAAACCCCTCGATCCCACCCGACGCGTTCGTCGCACGTACCGATTTCCTCTTCGATGGACGCCCCCGCAGACATGTTCCGGGTTTGACGAACATTTTTTGCAGTCGTCTCCAACGCTCGGCGGGCGATTCGCGACGTCGCGCGGGCCAACATCGTCGTCGGTTCGATGGACGTTTGGATCGAACGCGCGCGTCCGTCTCTGCCGTGTCGCTCGCATCGACTTTGTAGTCTCCATCGATGCTAATCGTATAGGTAAACAGTATGAGTTCTACAGATTTACAAAGTCGGTCGACTGACTACGAATGGACGCAGACTTTATGACGTCCGTGGAATCGTCGGATGGGATCCCGACGGGGATGGAAGAAGACGGTTTTCTGTCGTCTCAGTTCACCCCCCTCGGTCGGGTGATGTCATCGTCGTCAACGACCGCCGGAGACGAGACTGGCGCGCTCGCCGTCGACGGTTTCGTACGTAAAAATGCCAGCTCGACCGTTGGTTCGGTAACCCTTGGGCTGGTGAAGCTTGAGGGAGATAAAAAAGGCGATCGCTGTGCCGAAAAAGGCGACGTTGTACCAAGCCAAGGCTTCCATGCCGAGGGAAAAGTCAAACATTTCGTAGACGATGACGCCGTGAAAGACGTAGCGGAACCAGCAAAAGAGCACGTACACCTCCATGAAGAGGATGGACCAACCGAAATCTCGTCTTCGCATCGGCATGGCGCCGAGTAATAGTTCTAATAGCAGAACGACGAGGTTTCCGGCGTGTTCTGCCAATCTATACCACTCCAAGTAACAGTCTGGGTAGTTGTCTACGCCTTCGAGTTGCTGACACATCGGGTACGCGAAAAACGAGTACCACGCCCCGGCGCTCGACACGAGGTTCAGCGACCACGACACGCCGTACGCGATGACCAATCTATTCGTCAAAGCCGTTAACGCCCCCGGCTCTTTCTCCGTCCTAAACATGCTAAAAGCTAACGCGCCCTCTGTGGCGCATAAAAACAAAATCGTCCAGTCGCTCAAGTACTCCATCCCATCCGTGTGCTTCTTGCTCTCCTCGTAAATCAGGTGATAACACAGGAAAAACACGCCAAACAGAAACGTCCCGAGACGTAGGGCGAACAGCGCGTACCTAGGTAAAACGACAAAAAACGCGTTCGTCAGTCTCCTCGTTTGTTTTCATTTCGTTTCAATCTCGCCCCTCTCAACACCGTTGATCGGTTTGTTTCACCATTCGGTTTCCATCCAACACCCACCGCGAACGTCAAAGATCCAATCAAACGGATCGAAATCAACAAACTTACCTAGACCCAAACCTCGTCGTGCCCGTCACTCGATCAAACGTCACCGGTTCGACGCCGTCGAGCCGCGGCATCATCACCAGGTTGTGTATGGCCAGGGCGCCCCAAGCGACGACGCACGACACGCTCGCCGTCGTCGTCCACGTCGCCGGCGGCGCGCGGATCCGAATTTCCGACAGCTCGACGTCATCGCCCTCCGAGGCGAGTTCGAGCGCGTCCGATGTCGACGGGGCGTCGTCGCCTTCGGGGTACGGACGCGGCATGGCACACTCTGACGTATAGTGTTGAGCTTGGCTTGGCTTGGCTTTACCGTTCAGAGTTTTGGATTTGAAGGGCGAAACGAACCCGATCGATCGAGAACGCGTTCAAAAGCGAGGTTGAAATTAAACTAGGAGAAACGTTAAATTAAAGACTACCAGGCGTGACTAGTTTCGCCGCAAGACACCGAGCCATTGATCGACGACGTCGTCGGCGCCATACCAAGGATACCGAGAGGCTTGGTCAAAAGTGCCAACAGTGGACATGGAGTGCCAGCATCCGTCGATGATGATCTTCTCGGCGCCGTCGAGGGCGAGAGCGGACGAATTAGGGACGACGGCGTCGCCCTCAACGCCGTCACCGGTTCCGCCAGCGACGACGGCGTATGAACCGGCGCTGTATTTGCCAATGGTTCCCTTGTCCGCCGACGCATTGCCGACGACAGATCGGCCGGTGACGCAGGTGTACTTGACGTCTGGATCAAAATACGCACCTGGCCAGGTGTCGTTCACCCACTGACACGCGCCTCGGGTCGGGTCAGATCGAGCGTCTTGCGTATGCGGCGTCCCCAGACATGTCAACGACGCCACGCGAGACTCTCTCGCCATGCAATCGCCGTCGCACTCGACCCCGGGCTCGTTCAGCGCCAACGCGCCGCCAATGAACGCTCTTGCGAGCCACCCGCCGGCGCTGTGCGCGACTAAATCAACTTGCGTCTTATCAGGATTTGCTCTCAACGCTTCCGTCACCGCTTCGTCCACTCGGGCGAGATACCATCCGTATACCTGCTTCGTCGTGCACGCGTTCATCCAGAACCCACGAGTGAGCAAACCGCGAAAAATGCCGATGAACCAATCCTTTCGCTCCACCCTGGTGACGTGCACGTCGAATCCGCGGGATTTCAAAGCCTTGACGATGGACGCCTTGTCGGCGCCCAGCGCCGTGGAATAATCCGCGCTGTCATTTCCGAAACCCGGAAGGACGACGATGGGATTGGACGATGACGTCGCGACGACGCGCCCGACGAAATCATCGCTCGACGTCGGTGTGCGCTCGATGACGTCGGCGCGGGCGACGGTGGAGCGTCGTGTCGGTCGTCGGTTTTGGATAACGCATCTTCCACCGCTCGCAGCAGCGCTCGTTCCCCGACACTGCGCGCAGTCAGGAGAAGAGCCCGCGTGCGACGACGTTCGCGGTGGTGCGATGAACGCGCGCATGGATCGCGCGTGCGGCTCGGCTCGAGGAGCGGGGAGTGTGGAGTCGGGCTCTGGTGTCCACTACTACAAGTGTTGTGCTACTTTTTTGAGGCGGCTTCAAGCTGCGCCAGAAGTTTCGCCTTCTTTTCTGCTAGTATACGCTCTAAATCGGACATGTCCGTCTCCTCGGCGGGTTTCGGTTTCTTCGCCGCCGGTGCCTCGTCTTCGTCCTCGGATTTGCCTTCTTCTTCTCTTTCTTCTTCTTCTTCAGATTCGGGCTCTGGCGTCTGCTCCCGCTCCACTTCGACGCGTACGATGTGATTCCCAGACTTCTTCCCATCTTGTATACCTTTACCCGGAAGCGTCTTCGTGTCGCCATTCTTCGTGTCGTCGTCAAAATACATAGTTTCGACACCGTGAACCGTCTCGACTTCGAAAAATCCGCCGTCTCGCGCTTGCTGCGCGCTGAGCTTGAGCGTCGACTTGACGTTGAGGCCGTCCCGGGTGAAAACCTTACTAGGAAGAATCCTGATGCGCACTTCCTGCGAACGACCACTAATGGGCAGCTTGGCCCCATTCTCCACCCCGGGCGGGACGTGGACTCGCCCGTGATAAAAATCATCCTTGACGCAGTCTCCCTTACACTTTCGACACTGCTCCGGCGCCCCGAAACCTTTCCCACCGCACGTCCCGCACCCTTCCATCCCCGCACCCCCTTGACACCCCTCACACCTCAAACACACCATCCCAACCCCTCGACACGCCGGACACAACAACTTGAACGGCACCATTGCCAACTTTGTCGCCCCGCGCACGCTCTCTGCAAAGCTCACGTTCACCAATACGTCATCCTTCTTCGCCCCGTTCAACTCACACTTCGCGTCGTACTCCCTGCGCTTCGTCTCGTCCGACAGCGTCTCGTACGCGCTCGCGATGGCGCTGAACGCATCCGCCGCCGCCGCGCGTTCGTCTTCCGAGGACAACCGGGCCACTTTATCTGGGTGGTACTTGAGCGCCAACTTTCTGTACGCTTTTTTAATCTCATCGCTCGACGCTTCGGGTCGCACCCCCAAGGTTTCGTACGCGTTCGACGACCCGGGATTCATCACCGCGTTCTCCCCCGGCGTCGACATCGTCGTCCGTCCGCGCGTGCGTGCGCGCGCCCGCGCGTCGCGTTTTGATGCACGCACAACAACCATCATCACATCATCTAAACACCCGACGACGACGTAACTCTGCGACGCGCGAATCCGATCCCGATCCGATGGCGTCCCCGGCGGAGGAACAAAAACCTCTACCGATATCTCCCGATGACGTCCGACGCGAGCTCGCATCGGGCGACGCGCGGGTGGTGACGGCGGCGGCGTCCGCGCTCGGTGCGCTCGCCATGCGCGCGAGACTTCCGAGCGATTTCGCAACGCTCGTGGATGACTTATTAAACGTTCTAGACGAACGAATCGCGGACGACGAACCGGCGGCGCAGGCGGCGGTGTTGGCGGCGCTCACGGGATTGTGTGCGACGGTGGATGGGGCGAGGAATAGGGCGCTGGAACGGGACGCGGTGGGGATGACGATGACGCGGGCGCTGGACGGCGGGAGAGCGTTGAGCGCAAACGCGACCAAGTCGTCCGGAGGCGCGAACGACGACGCCGCGGATATCGCCGGCGCTCGGTCGTCGGTGTGCATCAACGCGTTGGATTTCTTTAGGTTTTTACAGAGCGAGGGTGATAAGCGCGGGTTTAACGCGGTGAGGAACGATCCGAGGTGCATGGCTTTCGCGCTCGAAGCGACAAAGGTTTCCGGCAAGACGGAACTGGATTTTATGAAGCGCGTCGGTGGCGTCGATCTCATCGTCAATCTCACCCAACAAGTGGCGGACGACGAGACGAAATTTAACGACATCATCCGCGAGGGCGCTTTCGACGTTTTCACCACGGCTCTCAAGGCGGATGAGGACGAAGTCGCCGTTCGGGGTTGCATCGGCTTGGCGTGCGCTCTTCCGCGTCGTCGAGACCTGCGATTAAGACTCGCTGAAGACGGCGAAATCATCCGTCGGCTCGCCACGCTCATGGGTGCCACGGACGAGGGCATCAAGGCCTTCGCCTCCGGGCTCTTTCGCGCCCTAGCGATGGATCCAGAGACCAAGCCTTTTGTCGAAAAAGGTCTTCGCGACGGCGCCAATCTACAGTCCGTATGACGCGCGCGAGCAGAGCGGCGCTTTGCCAATACTAGTTTCTCCGTCAGCTAGATAAACAAAACCACACATAGATTCTTCGTTGTCATCATCACGTAGTGCTCTCATCATAATCACCATTTTCGTCTGTTTATGAACGCATTAATATTAATCAAAACGGTGCGAGCGCGCGTTCCCTCGCGGAAAGGAGACATTTCAATTCCAAAGTCCCACAAAAGCTTCCGCGTCACACCGCACCGCACGGTGAATCGCTGGATCGCGGCGATCGAGATGCCACCGCGAAGATCATCGAGAGGTCGCGCCGGGAGCGAAGACCCACCGGAACGTCCCGTCGACGACGACGCGACAAAGGAACGACGAAATGATGCTGAAGATGATGCGGCTGGAGTGACGGAATCGATGACGATCGAAGAAACGAACGCGATGCGAGCGAAACTCGGGATGGCGCCGCTGCGTGAAGGAAAGAAATCAACAATCGTTGACGCGGGACGGGCGCTGCGGGAGGCGGCGGAGGCGGAAAAGACGGCGGCGTTGGCGGAAAAGGTGGCGCGGGCGAGAGCGAAGAGAGAAGCGGAGCGCGTCAACGCCAGGACAAAAAAGTTGGGTGACGACGACGACGACGACGGTAACGTCGGGGCGTGGTTGGCGAAGAGTAAAGGGAAAATGGCGAGTAAGGCGCAAGAGATGGAACGGGCGAAAGCGGCAAAGATGGCGGCGATGTTTGCGGAGAGAGACGAGGATGCTGAAGAAGCGAGCGACGAGGACGAAGAAGAGGAAAAGAAGAAACGCGGTTCGACGTCGTACACGTCGAAAGATTTGCGTGGGTTAAAGGTGAGACACACGGCGGATGAGATTAATGAAGGGCAAGAGGTGGTGTTGACGCTCAAGGATACGAGCGTTTTGGATGATGAGGATGACGAGTTGGAAAACGTTTTGATTGCCGAACGCAAATCGAGGAAAAAAGCGAGACGCGAGGCGACAAAGAAGAGCGACGATCCGTTCGGAGAAGAAGACGCGACGGCGAATAAGACGGTGTTAGGTAAGTATGATGAAAAAGCGGATGACGATGCGATGGAGCTGGATGATCAAGGGTGCATGGATGCCGCCGAGACGAGGCGTAAAGAGGAAATTAAAGCGCGACTTGCCGCAGAGCTCTCCGGATTGAAGGGTAAGCTGGAAAATACCGAGGTTGTCAGGGGCGAACAGGCGGATTATCACACCCAAGAGGAGATGCAAGCTAAATTCGTCAAGCGCGAGAAGAAGAAGAAGATGCGCAAGAAGATTAGAAAGAGGACGGTTGAGCACATCGACGCTGCGGAGCTCGAGCAAGAAGCGTTGGCGCAGGCAGGGGGGGCAAGCGATTTGGGATCGCGACGCTCGCGAGCCGAGACCGGGTCTGCGGTCGAAAAGGCGGCGAAGAGCAAGATGGAGGATCAAGACGCCAAGTTTGCCAGCGCTTTGCAAAAAGCGCGCGAGGTGACGGATAAGAAGATTCTCGCCGAACTCGCGGGCGACGACGACGAGGAAGAGGAAGACGACGAGCTCGCTCGAGCATTGGCGAGAAGTCGTAAAATGGCGCACAAAAACACGCGCACAGCTTCTGAAGACGTCTTTGCGCAAGTTGCGGCACGTCGCCTCGCCGACGAGGCCAAGGCGAAGGAGGAAACGGTC
>Ga0255778_10000094_pt1 | contig 76359 bp, 48 predicted proteins | sample 071ome_31_FD_179976 | JGI IMG/M metagenome (GOLD analysis project Ga0255778, IMG submission 179976) | Coastal salt marsh microbial communities from the Groves Creek Marsh, Skidaway Island, Georgia - 071405CT metaG (version 2) | ecosystem: Environmental > Aquatic > Marine > Intertidal zone >...
CGTCAAAGGATTGGGCCGGTTGGTGTGACTGACGGTTACGTATCGCTCGCCGCTCGAAGACGAAGCGCGTTGATAAACGACGACGACGGGGGTGTGTTCCTTATTGATTGTGTGATTATACCTGGTATAGCTAAATTATTATGTAAAAGCGCGGTGCTAACGGTCGATTCGCAGTGGTGCGCCGTGGTGGTCGTTAGTCGGACGGACGGCGTCGCGGAGCGGGGTCAAAGGCGACGACGCAGTCCCACATGGCGCCGCTCGGACCGAAGAGACGCTCGGCGAGACGTTGGTTTTTGATCATGGCGAGCTTGAGGGTATCGCACGTGAACTCCGCGGCGTAGTTTGTGTGAATGGCGCGACCCATGCCCTCGAGGACGATGAGATCGGCGTCTCGAGCGGCGACGCACACCTCGTTGGAGAGACGCCTGAAATCGAGGCAGGGCGAGCCAGAGCCAGAGCTGACGACGCTGAGGGCGCCCGTTTCGACGGCGCGCTTGATTTCATCGTCCAAGTTGGAGGCGGCGTTGAGAACGCTCTCGAGTTCGGTGGCGGTGATGTCGTTGATGGCTGGTAACGAGTTGGCGACGAGGATGACTTGGGCGCCGCGGGCGACGAGCTCTCGCGCGAGCGGAAGCATGCCGAGAATGATATCCGCACCGCTATTGTCGCAGAACAACAGCGCCTTTTTGTACTGCTCGGCGTTCGGAGCGTTCAATCGCTCGCGCAGACTGTCGTAGTGATCGATAGCCCACGGGCGGTTCACGGTGCTTCGAGCTTTGCGGTAAATTTCCAAAATGGTGCCGTTGCGGTACAAATCGAGCGTGCACTGCGATCCCCAATCGAAAATGTTGCCCGCCAGCACGCCCTCGACGATGGCCAAGAGACGATCGTCGCGGTCGAGACTGTCAATCTCAGCCAACAAATCTGGAAGAACGAGCAGGGCGGATTCGTTTTCCTGCTTTTTCACGTCTTCGTAGACGTCGGTGAAGCGGAAAAATCGCAAGCACTCCTCTCGCATCTCAAACAATTCAGCCAAACCAATCCTACCGTACGCCGCCGGTTCGTCGCGAAGACGCGCGAGGTGCGACTTGAAGACGTTGTCGAAACTCTCTGCGCGCTCTTTGACGTCGGGCGATTTCGCCTCGCTCACCAGGGCGCGCTCCACTAAAGCAGACTGAAGACGCTCGAGCGTGTTCAACCAGTACTCCCTCTCCGGAGCGTTCTCGAGCATGTCGAAAATGTTCGGCTCGTATTCGGCCCCGTTTCGAAGCAGAGGGAACGTCTCTAAAGTTGGTTCCAAGTGAAGGACACCCACTTGTAAACCGGCAGAGTTGAGAAGTTGCGTTGGATCGCTGAGATGGTCCTCGGCGGTCTCCTCGCCAGACGCCGACGAGTGGGTAGGCGAATGAGCCATCATCTCCGGTTCGACTTCGCGCGGGGTTTCGACGACTTCTGAGATTGTAGACTCCGTCGTTCTCGCGCTGTCGAAGCTCACCTTGGCCATGGATCCGCTCAACCCGTCGTCGCTTCTTGTCTCGCTCCTTCTCGAAGGGCGCGTCGGCGAGAGGTACGAGCGAGAAGAAATAGATGACCGAGAAGACTTCTTGCGCTCCAACCCCTTGGGTGGGACCGAACACTTGATAAACTTTTCAATCCAACTTCCTTGCGATGCGCTGCTGAGATTCTTTTGCGCCTCGACGTCTTGCAAAAAGGCGCCGAGCGCGCCGAGGAAACCTTCGTGACGCAAAAACATTGCTTTGAGCGCTCCTTTGGACCAGAAATCAACGGCAAAGGAAATCGTATTCATCGTGTACGCGTGGTTTCTGATGAAATACCCACCGAAAAATATGCGCTTCAGGCCGTATTTCACCGCGTTCATCGTGGCGATGTGCGCAATGTTGTACGAAATCATTCTCAACAAGGAGAGTGTAATGTCCGCCTTTGAGTAATCCTCCAAGCTACCCTCATCCATGACGACGCGACCGAACGACGAGGCGATCGTTTCGCTCGACAGACCGATGTTTAGGTAGTCTCTGCCACCGTAAATGTCCCCGACGAGCATGTCAACCTTGGCATTATCCGCCTGCGCGCTCAGCGTCAACATTTCGTCGTAATCCTTCAATCCAGTAAGTAATCTACACAATCCCCAAAACGTACCACCCCCTATGTTACTACCGCTCACCCGCTCGTGTCCATCCTTATCAACCTTGATGATGCTCACTCCACTGCCTATGTTCACCAAGAGATACGGAAACAGCGAGTCTCGCGTCAACGCATCCTTTGAGATGAATTCCTTTTTATCCGCCGTGTACGTAAACGCCTCGTCGCGAATCGTCTCCAACAAGAAATTCGCCCCCGCCACCGCGCACGCCATCTCATCCTCCTTTTGTAAATTGATCCCCAACCGTTCCTGAAACGCCTTGTGAAACTTATACGCTCCTCCACCCGTCGCTTTAACCGTCACACCGTCATCCGCGTCGTCTTCCTCGCCCGACGCCGCGTTCACCGCCAACGCCGCGACGCCTCCAAACCCCGCGCCCGCGCCCGACGATCCTCCCAAGTGCAACTTTTTAAACTCGATAAAATCCATGCAATCCTCTAAATGACTCGTCGGAAACTTTCGAAAGTGTAATCTCCCGCCCGCCACTCTCTTTCCGCTCGCGTCCGTTCCGCCCGGCGAAAAGTACACCAGCTTCACCAACGACCCGCCTAAATCCATCGCAAAGTGTCGCACCGCGTCCCTTTGTCGCGGGAGCGTGATCGCCGGCGCTTCGGGTTTCACCGGCGTCGCCGCCGAGCTCGCTCTCGCGTGTCGGGCGCCGCCATCGGTGGACTTTCGCGGGGCGGTCGGGTCGCGCGTTTCGATGGCGGCATCGGTGAGATCGATGCGAAGCGGCGCGCTGAGCGACCGGTTGCGAGCGTGCCCGGGGTGCGCGGCGCGCGAGGACGACGGAGACCCGTCCGTGTCGTCGTCTCGCATGGTTGTGCGCGCGGGACGACGCGACGATGACGACGACGACGACGGCGTGCGGTCGTGTGAGGGAACGCGCGAGGTGTGGGGTTTAGTTGGAAGACGCGGGACGCGGCCGACTGACTGTTTGGTTTGGGTGTACTCGGTACGACCGCGGCGTCACTGCTATGATTCTACTGATACCTAATGCAAACGAAAATGAACTCGTTCGTTCAATCTATCTGTCATCCTGAAGCCTCGTGAGGTCTCTGATGAAGGATTTGGCGCTGAGAAGGACGGAACCGCCGACGACGCATCCAACGCCGGAACCCAACGCGTTGAATTGCGAAATAATCTTGGATTCTTCGTACGTCACGCCGCCGACGATGAAGACGATGATTTCCGTCGGTTTCGTCGCGCCGGGTGGTGGGGACGGCCCGACGTAGGGGTAATCGTCCGTTTTGAGCGAGCCCTTGGCGGCGGATTGCACCGTCGAGCTGAGCAACGGTTGATGTTGCGTGTAAACGTTTTCCACACCCTTCAAGCTTCCGACGACTTTGCTCGCGCGTCCGAGAAAGGAACGGTTGCCGAATAAATCGCCAGTGCGCGTCGCCTCGCCGGCGTGTTTTAATATCGTGCGCACGAGGCCAATCTTTGCGCGGCTGACGCCTTGGCGCATGAGCACCTCTGTCAAATCGGCAATTTGACTTTGTTCGTGTTCGTACCTGAGCGCAAAGAGCAAAAGGAGTTTCACGCGCTCTTCTTCGAGAAGAGACGGGTTTTGAAGCGCACCGAGGGCTTGACTAAACGCCCCCGCGCGGTCGGTCCCGCACACCACCTCTTGTTCAACCTGAGACGCCGCCATGAGTTGACGCTGAGAGATAACCGCGCTCAGTTCAGACATGAGCGCGACGTGCTTTGACACGTTGCCGCTCTTCGCTCTAAACTCTGGATACGACTCGACGAATCGAGCCATGTCGTCTATGGATTCTATCTTTTTGCTCATCTTGGTTTGTTGCTGGAACTCATCCACGAGCGCCTTGACGCTCGCACCCAAATCGCCGTAATTCGCGTACATGTTCTCCGCGAAAAACGCATCCTCTTCGGCGCTCAAGACGAGTTCGCGCAAATCCTTGCTCAAGCTCTTTACGTGCCGCAAATCAACCCTGTTCGTCGATGATATTCCGAATATTTCGTGCACCATGGCTTGGTAGGTCCACTGCGACAACAAGGGCGTGACGGCGTCGTCGAAACGATCGATGACGAGCAAATGCGTCGACGCCTCGGCGCGTCTGAAATCAAACAAACCAGTCTCCTGCTCGTACACCAACCGGTGCACGTCGGCGGCTAAACGACGCGCACCCTCGCTCGACCGCTGGTAACGAATGAACGGGCGGCGTTTCAGCGCCAAGAGTACGCTCGAAATACCCTCGACGCATCTATCGACCGCCATGCCCACGCTGCGGGTCCATTGCTCTGGATTCATCAACGCGCTATTCGCCTCGTCCAAATTCAACGTAAACGCGTGTTTATCCAGCGCCGTGACGTCGGCGTAATACTCTTGCACCTGCGCGACGATTTCATCCTCATCCCCGCTCGCGAGCTCTTGTAACAACCCATCCGGGCATATGTTTGAAAAGAAGACGTGATATTCTCCGTACACGCGGCGTTTCAATTGCTTTTTGAGCGTCTGGACGTTTTCGCGCGTCGGACGAACAAACACCACCGCTTTCAGGTGCGGCATGTCTTCGTGCGGTCGTTCGTGCAAGTGCTCAATCAGAAAAACCTAAACGAGGATTACGAAAAGTGCGCATCGCGACGGTAAGTCAGTCTCTCTCGTTCACCGACGCGACGCGTCGTTCGGCAACGGAGTCGCGCCGCTCGCTCGAAAGGCCGAGCGCGCCAGGTGTCGCGTTGGTAATCCAATCTCATTCTCTTCGCGCACCTCTCTCGATAAAACCTCGCTCTGGGACATGACGACGCTCAAAATGTTCATCTGCGTCGAACGCGGGCGGTGCGCGGGGTGCGCGTTCGAGTCAGTCGTCGTCGTTCGCGTCACGCGCGGTCGTTGAAGCGTTCGTGAGCGCACGCGTTCGAAGAGAAAATTAATTCAACGCGCGCGCGGAAGACGCACCGTCTCGGGATCACAGATGAGCGCCTTCATCCCACCCTTGGCGGCGTCGAGCATGCGCTTGACGTATTCTTTGTGTACGCCCGCGAGATCCATGGTTCGCGAGAGCGCGACGGGGCGTTCGAGCGGACGAACGTCGAGGACTGAGGACTGAGTGAAACTTGTCGTCGTTTTACTTTACACGCGAGAGTCTAATGGGCTAATGTGATGCACCTCGAGATTCGTGGTTCGAGAGCATCCGTCGTCAATCTTATTAGGTTTTACGCGCGACTGCGCTTGGCGTCGCGTCTCGCCCCCGCTCCGCCGCGAGAAGCTTCCTCGCTCGATTGTCTCTTTTGTCTGGTGCTCAACGGTTTGAGCTTTCCTTGGTCGATGAGGCGCTCCAACAATTTCCGCTGTTCCGGCTCGAACGGTCGGCTCTTCTGCATCCGTCCCGCCAGTCGTTGACGCTGCGTTCCCAACCACGCGCCGAGCCGCACGCTCTGGTACTCTTCAGCCTGCGGGATGTTGTAGTGTTCGCCGCCGTTTTTCTCCTCGCCCCATCGCAAGAGCAAATCGTACTTTTGTCTCCATAAGTCATCCGGTTGCGATAACCACAGTTTATTCGCATCCACCAGCGCTTGAAGCTTGGCCCTGTGTTCCGCCGGCATATCCGTGCTCTTAGACGTGTCCCCGCGCATTCTCTGCCGCTGCGTGTTCAACCACGTACCCAACCTCGTGCCTTTATACACGCAATCGTACGGCGCGTTGTAGTGCGCCCCGCCCGTATTCTCTCGACCCCATCGCATCAACAACTCATACTTGGGCGTCCAGACCTCTTGTCTTTCAATCCAAAGTTTCCCCGCGCGCACCAACGCATCCATCTTCGCCCTTTGGTCCGGTTTTAACGGCGTTCGGCACTTATCGCCCGCCTTGTACCGCGTTCGCTGCGTCGTCATCCACGCTCCAATCTTCACCCCTTCAAACGTCTCCGTATGATGCGGGTTCCAATCCTTCCCGCCGTTCTTTCGCTTCGCCCACCGTTCGACTCGATCGTACACGTCCTCCCACGCCATTCTCTCCGGTGATTCAAGCCAGAGTTTCCCTTCGGCGACGAGTTCGCGCAACAGTCGTCGTTGTTCCCGTTGCGCTCCTCCGCTTTTGCTCCCCGCGTCTTCGCCGCCCTCATCCTCATCGTCCAACCCGTGATCCATCGCGCTGCGAATCCGGTTCCGCTGTCCATTCAACCACCGTCCGATGGCGTACCCTTCGTGCGCGCACGACGCCGGCGCGTTGTAATCCGCGCGAGACGCGCCCCAACGAAGCAGCGCGTCGTAGTGTTCACGCCAGGATTCAATCGCATTCAAAGGCGTCGCCGTCGCCGCACCGCCGGTGTTCGCGCCGGCGTCCACGGTGGACGTCGGGTTCGGTTTCTTCGCCGTCGCCGTCGTCGTCGACGCACCGCGACGGCGCGGTGCGGGCATGTTTCGCTTCGGCGCGCGCGCGTCGCGTCGCGTCAGAGAGTGCGGTTGGTTGGTTTTCAGTTGTCATTTGAGACGCGACCGCGTCGACTGTTTTACAACTACTCATCGGTGGTTTCGCGGACGTCGGCGCGCATGATGTTGCGAACATCGGACGGGGCGACGCCGGCGGCGGACATGAGACCGACGGCGGGGCCGGGGGCGCCGGCGGATGCGGATGCGGATGCGAGTAATCCGCGCGCGAGGTGCGCTTCGATTTCGCCGGCGTTTCGGGCGGACGACGCCGTTTGGATGATATCGGCGTCGAGTTTCGTGCCCGAGAGCTGCTCGCGAAGCACGGCGTCGTAGGTTTTGTTGAAGAAGACGGACGATTCGTCGTCGTCGCTGTCGGCGAGATTTTCGTCGATGTGGACGAATCGGCGATTCGCCTCGGATTTGGCTTCGGCGAAAAAATCGTCGTCTCGCGGTGGGCCGTCGTCCGAGTCAGACTCGAAAATGTCGTCGTCGGAATCGAAAACGTCGTCGTCGTCGTCCGAGTCTGAGTTTTCGTCTGCGTCTCGTCTTCCGCCGACGTAGCTTTGTAGACGTTCGTCGTCGCCGACGCCGAGCGCCTTGCCGAGTTCTCTGAGAAACGACGACGCGTCCAAATTGTAAATTTCATCTCCATCGGGAATGTTCAAATCTCCCGGGCACGACCCGTCCTTGTCGTTGTGGTTCGTCGGACGACGACGATGACTCTGTTCCGCGCCCTCGAACCCGGATTGGCGTTCGACGAATGATCTCGCCGTGTGCGCGGCGTCTCTCACCGCGCCTTCGCGCTCGCGTTCGAGTTTCGCCAACTCTTCATTCAATTCCTTCTCCGCGTCGTGCAACCAACTCTCATCGCTCGCGTCGGAGGGTTTGACGTTGAATTTCGTGGATTCGGTCGTCATCTCCGTTCGGAGCCACGCGCGCGCGCGCGCGGCGGGCGTGTCTCTCGCGCGCTTCGATCCCGCCTCGCGCGAGAGGAAACCTTTAAACTCTCGAATCGCATTCGCCATCAACTTTTTATACAGTGCGCTCCCCACCATTTCGCCTCTAAAGTATCCGTTAGACACTAGACTACGCTTGAACGCATCCCAACCCTTGTTTCCGACCGGTTCGGCGGCAATGATGTTCGCTCCTTCTTTGTCCGGGCTCGACGACGACGCCTCTCCCCCGTCAGGCGCGTCATCCGCGAGCATCATCTCCATGCCGCACGCAATCTTCATTCCAATCTCGTACGCCTTGAACTCGCCCGAGCTTTTCGTCGGCATCGGGTAGCACTTGGGCGCTTCGAAATATTCTCGGCTCACCTGCGAAAAGAGACATCGCGACATCCGCACCAACGCCGGCGTAAACTTTTCCGGCGCAAATTTTACCATCTTGGCCGCTGCGCGCAAACCCACCGGATCTCTCGCTCTAAAGCTGTCTATCGCCGCCGACACGAGCTGCGGATCGTGATGAAGCACGTGCGCGACGGATGCTGGAAGCATCGCGAACGCGTCGTGTCGATTTTCTCGCATTCGAGCCGGAAACGCGTCCAAGCGTCTCCGCAACGTTCTCTGCGTCTCCGCGCTCAGCGCGTAGGTACTTGAACCCTCTTCACCGCTGTCGCCATCACGAAGTAACATCTCCACCGCACCCACCGTCACCGCCTCGACCGATGTCGACGTCGACGCGCCGGCGGCGCGTTCGGCGTCCACCACGCAAAGCGCTCCTCTCCTCAAAAACGTCGTCCCCGTCGCGCGTTCCGGCGTCACCCACCCCGGCAACGTCTCCGCCGTTTCGATGAGTAAAAACTCCCCGTCGTCGTCCCACACTCGCGTCGCCGCGACGTCCTCCCGCAGGCTCAGCTCTCTCGCGAGGTGCGCGAGCGCCCACGCGTCGTCCACGTCGTCGCCGAAATCCACAAACGCCCGCAACCGCGCCAACGCACCGACGCCGTCTATCGTCACGAACGACGTCGACGCCGGTTCAAACATCGGCGGTTCTTTGTGCCACACGTGTCCTTCGCACGCGCGTTCGACGTGCGCGTTCATCGCCACGCACGCCGCGCGAATCGTCTGCCGTTCGTTTAACGCGTCATCATCGACGACGTCGGCGTCGGCGTCCGCATCGCGTCGCGCGCGCACGAAAACCTCGCACTCGGCGCGATCCCGCGCGCGTCCCGCAAAGTTCTCCCCCGACGACGACGCGAACACGTCGTCCGGGTCCAAGTCGAACCGCATGTCGACGACCGATGAATGGCGTCGCTCCATAAAGTGCACTTTTACGCCGCCGGCGCCACTCACCGACGATGCGCGCGTCCGCGCGCGCCTCGTCGTCCGCGCCCGTCCCGCCGCGCGGACGACAAACCCGCGGAGCGAAGCGCGGGGACCTCCCGCAGCGCGACCGATGGGCGGACGCCGTGCGGCGGCACGTGCGCGGCGATTCGTGGATTCCGTTGGAGAATCCACCCGCGGTGCTCCACGACGTCGTCGTCGTCTTCGCGCAGCCGAAAACGGCGTCGAACGTCGGGGCGTTCGCGCGGTGTTGCGCGGCGTTCGAGTGCGAGTCACCGCTGCGGTTGGTGTCGCCGGTGTGCGACGTGACTTCGCGGGCGGCGTTGAACGCGGCAAAGGGCGCGCAGCGGTTGGTGCGAGACGCGGTGATTGTCGATACGTTGGACGAGGCGTTGATCGGGTGTTCGCACGCGGTGGCGTTTCATCCGTGGGATAGCGACGACGAGGGTGGTTTATTATTAAATCTGTTTGGTGATTTGGACGCCGTCGTGGAGGCGTTTCCGGGCGGTGGTGCGGATGGGGAGAAGTTGGCGTTGGTTTTCGGCAACGAAGCGGATGGTCTTTCCAAAAGCGACTTGGAGAGATGCGACGCCGTGTGTTCGATACCGATGGGACGGCTCGTGGAGAGTCTTTCCGTGACGCACGCCGGGGTGATCGCGTTGAGTAGGTATTACGAGCGACGAAGCGCGTCGGGGTTGGCGACGGAGAAGAGAAAGTGATGCGACGGCGCGCGTGTAATTTTACAATTTGAGAGCGCGGCGCGAAAGCGCGCGCAGACTTTACGACTCGACTACGTTTTCCTTTTCATCGCGCGTCGACTCGGGTTTCTCGCTCTCGCGAAGTCGTTTGAAGAAATCAGAGACGTGTCGAACGCTCTGGTCGACGCTATCGAACGCTCGGATGTTTTGTCGAATCCATTTTGAAATGTTCTCCGTCATGTAGGGACCGCCTTCGCGGAAACGCGCGTCGACGAGAAAGAGCGCCGCGTAATCCTTGGGATGTCGGATGCATCTTCCGAGCGCTTGGTTGTACGCGCGATACGCTTGGGCGCGATACCAACTTCCACCGGATAACATACCCCGGCTCTTACACCAGGGCGCGTCGTTGTAGTCTCTCTTCGCTTTGACTCTAACATCCTTGACGTTTGGAAACGGAATGCCGACGCAAAACACCGCGCGCGCGGCGTCATCCTTAAAATCAATCCCTTCTGACACTTTCCCGCGGAAAACGGCGAGCATGAGCGATCCCTTCCCGCGGTCGTTTCCTCGTTTAAACTCTTCCAACGTTTCGTTGAACCCGCGCGTGCCGCGGTTTTCGACGCAAATGTACTTTTTATCTGAAAGTTTGGCAAACAAACCGTCGACGTGCCACTCGCGCAGCAGTCGTTCAATCAAGCTGTACTTTGGCAGAAACACGAGCATGCCTCCGGGGATGACGTTGGCGTAGGTGAGGAGATATCTCCCGAGATTCTCGGCGAATTTTCTCCCTTGTACGTCGCCCTCGGTCGCCTTGTACGTGATCTCGCCGATCGCCCCGCTCAGTTCGACGTGAATGTGCGATCGCGGCACGACGTGCGGCGCCTCGATTTTAATCGGAAACGGGGCGCCGAGTTCGAGCTCAAAAGTATCCATGGGAGACAGCGTCCCGGACGTCAATACGATGGATCTCGCCTGCGCGGCAACGTCGCGGAACGCCATCGATGGCTGCATGCAAAGGACAACCAGACCAAAACACTCCTCGCCGTCGATGTTCACGTTGGTGCCAAAGACGACGTTGTACGCCTGCGGAAACTCGGTCGCCGCGCTGAAAACACTCGCCATATTCATCGCCGCCGTGATGTGTTTGATGACGTCACCGGGAAATTCAGCCTTTAAGCGAGCGAACTCTGGTTCCATCGTCATGATGTATCGCGGATCGACGTGGCCTTCGAACATGTCGTTCATGAAATCTCGCACTCCGCCGCTGGGAATCGTAAACTCTCTGCGCATGTTGTTCAGCAGCGCGCGTTCCAAAAAAGCCTCTGCGCGTCTGTAAAAATCGAGGGTATCTCTCAGCAGGCTGAACTGCCGTGATTTTGTGTCGTAATGCGCGTACTTGTCCAGCGTTTCCACCGCATCTTTGAGCGAATCTAGCTTGATTTCAGCCGTCGCGCCCGTTCTGCACACGTCTTCAATGTTGTGTCCTTCGTCTATGATAATCGCCGCTCCTCTAAGATCTATTTGCATGGCGCGACGAATGTTAAAATCAAAGAGATAATTGTACGGCGCAAAGATGACGTCGGCGCTTTCGTATATTTCTCGTAAAGCGAAAAACGCGCACCCTTCCTGCGCGTTTGCAATGTTTTGGAAATCTTCCATGTCCCACGTGCGTCCGTTTTCCGCGTACTGCTCCAGATTCTTGCTCACGAACGAGTGCCTGTTGTAATGGCCACAGCTTGTTTTCTTCGTTCGACGGCTCATATCGTTCCCTATGAGCTCTTGACACTCTGCGTCGTTTTTCTCGATTGCACAGAGCCGTTGACGTGACGAGAGCACGCTGAAACGCGGCGCGTACCCAGTGCGCTTGAGCTCTCTCAACATTTGCTCGAGTTGCGAGTGCGTGCGCGAACAGATGAAAATCTTTGGAGTCGTACCTACCCCACCCTCATTCGCCGGAAGAAATCGATCATCGCTCGAGCGCCAACCCTCTCCGGTTTCGATCGCGACATCTTTTTTACCAGCTTTCACAGCCGTCAAGTACTTCTGCCTCGCGACTTCGTACTTTCTTCGCTCGAGCACGAGCTTGGTCGCCGCCGAATGCGTCCGCCGACGCTCCTCCTCTTGCCACGCCAACGCCCCACACAACAACGCCAACGTCTTACCAGTGCCCGTCGGAGATTCAATCATCGCGTTCTCTTGGTTATTCAACGCCCGAATCATGCTCGACATCGCCATCATTTGCGCCGGATGCGGTTTTATATCCGCCGGAAACTTCACCGACACCCCACCGATCGATCTCGTCGTAAACTCTCGCTCATCCTTTTCAAACTTCAAATCAATCCATTTTCTCTTCCCTCGTCGCCCGCTTCCTCGCATCTTATTCGTCTCTAAATCGTCGTCGTCCTCGTCGTCGCCGAGCGTCTCGTCGTCGTCATCCGCTTCGCTCTTCTTGGACGTGAAATACGTCTTGATCGAACGTTCCGGTTCGTATCGTCGTCCCCTACCCACGGACGGAGACGCATCGCTGGTTCCATCGCGCGCGCGACGCGCGTCCGACGGTGCGTCACCGTCGTCGTCGTCGTCGTCGTCGACGCGGATCGAATCATCACCGGCGTCTCTGCGTTTCAAACGAGACGCGTCGACGGGCGAGACGTCGTCGTCGTTCACGGCATCGCGCGCGTCGTTCGCGCCGACCGGCGACGCGTCGTCCATCGCGCGTCGACGGCGCGCGCGGGGGCGGATGCGAATCCGCGATCCGCGACGCGCGTCGGTGTGTGATGATGATTGCTTTCGATGCCTCAGCGACAGCTGCGTTTCAAAAGTGTCAAAATTGAAGAAATTTCATCCGGGCGCGCGCGTTGGTTGCGAACGACGACGACGACGAGGTGCGTTTGAAAAAGAAGTGTCAAAATTGAAGAAATTTCGTCACGACGATTCATCGATGACGACGACGAGTTTACCGACGACGCGACGCCCGCGAAGGGCGTTGAAACCTTTGTCGACGCCGGCTTGAGTGAACGGAAGCGCTTCGGCGACGGTCGGGATGACTCGGCCGGCGACGTATTCAGCGGCGAGGTGTCTGAGCTGACGCTCGCAGCCGCGAAAGTAAATCCAACTGAGACAATTCGAACGCGTGAAGGGTGGATTGATGCCGGTGAAACGCTTGATGTGCGCCCAGGCCCACGTCGTCGGTTTCCCGCCGAATGTGACGTACCGCGCGCCGGGGGCCATGAGATCCGCGGCGAGGATGCGCTCGGGGTATCGACACTCGAAATCTGCCGGGAGATTTGAGGTGACGCAATCGAGGACGAGATTGAATCGCCGACCGCCGAGGGCATCGACAAGCGCGCGCTCGAGTGGGGCGTTTGGGTCGTCGTACGGAACGGCGACGACGCCCGGCGCGAGCGATTTTACAAACGCACAATTTTTGGACGAACACACGGCAAAGACTTCGCCGCCCTCGGACGTACAAATCTGCGTTGCGATGTGCCCCACGCCCCCGGACGCACCGATGACGAGCACGGGCGAAGGACACCCCGAACGAACGACGTGAATGCGATCGAGCGTTTGACACACCGTCACGCCGACGAGCCCGATCGCCGCGGCGTCGCGATGCGGCATATCCGGCGGTTTCGCGCACATTTGATCCACGGGAACCTCAACAAACTGCGCCAACGCCCCCGCGCACGGCGGCGCGCACCCAAAAACCTCATCTCCGGGCGTGAACCCGGCGTCCGGATCGCACGCGACGACTTGGCCAGAAAAATCAAACCCAACCCCACGCCCCTCAACCGCGCGAAGGATCGCCCCGCGCGTCCACGGCGGACACTTATCCTCATACAACGCCTTGGCGTCCACCGGATTCAACCCGGCGACGCGCACGCGCACGATCGCCATCGGTCGGCGACTCTTTACAGATTTCTTCTTCTTCATCGCGCCGTCACAAAAAATCCTCAAGCCATCCTTCGCGTCGTCATCGTCTCGCAGCGCGTTCTCCAATCGCTTCGACGCGTCGCACTCCCGCAGCGTCACCCCGCTCTCCGTCCGTCGCGCGTAACGCGCTCGCGCGTACCGCATGCTCCGTCGAAGAGTGTCGAGTGTCGAACGTCGACCGTCATCGGGTGAGATGAATCGTCACACGGACCCGTACACATGATAGGTCCCAGTTGTAAAAGTCTCATTTTTTTCAAATTTCGATTCGTTCCCGTCCGTCGCGTCGCTGACGACGCGCACACGCGGACGCGCGACGGCGACGGCGACGGCGACGGCGCACCCGCCGAAGGCGATGGTGGATGTCCCCGTCGTCGGAGACGCGCCGGGGGACGGTCGGGCGACGGCGGATGAGAACGCGATGCGAAGTGTGCCCGCGTTGAAACCAAAGTGCGTTGTTGGAAAACGATTGATTGATTGATTGATTGATGATGACGACGATGACGACGACGACGACGCGGCGCGATGAGGATTGGTTGAAGAGTGATGAAGATTGTTGAAGACGCGTTCGTCGCCGGGGATGGTTTAGAGAGAGAGACTGACGCGCGTCGTGTCGTTTCGTGACTGCGATTGCTTCGCGCGAACGACAGGTCGGACCGAGCGAGAGAGGTGAAGTGCCCGCGAGTCATCGTCGAGGCGTCGAGAACGACGTCGGATGGACAAAAAACGACGGCGAGACGGTACGTGCGGTTGCGAACGCTCGGTAGAGGTGGGTTTGCGATGGTGTTTGCGGTGCAGGAAACGGCGGGTGGGGCGGAGTACGCGTGCAAGGTGGTGAGTAAGACGACGTTGGTGAAGGCGCGAGCGCAGTCAAAGATGCTCACGGAGATTAATATTCATCGAGCGGTGTCGTGCGGACACGTGGTGCGGTTCGTGAGGTGCTTTGAAGACGAAGCGAACGTGTACATCTTAATGGAGTTGTGTTCGAATAGGACGCTGGCGGATGTGGTGAAGAAGAGAGGGGCGATGCGGGAAGAGGAAGCGGCGTGTTACTTGCGGGAGGTGCTCGCCGCGACGGCGCACTTGCACGCGATGCGCGTCATTCATAGAGATTTAAAACTCGGCAATTTGTTTTTGACAGCCGAGGGGCTGGCGGAAGTCGAAAAGGACGGTCCTGGAACGGACCCGTCGCTCGGACGAGACGCGCAGTCGTGTAGAATTAAGATAGGTGACTTTGGATTGGCATGTTCGTTGGAAAACGATTCGCAGCGACGCAAGACGGTGTGCGGGACGCCGAATTACATCGCCCCAGAGGTTCTCATGGGTAAGCAGGGCGTTGGACACTCTTACGAAGTGGACACGTGGTCGATGGGGGTGATTTTGTACACTCTCGTCTATGGAACGCCTCCGTTTCAGACAAAGGATGTCAAGTTGACATACAAGCGCATTCGAGCCAACGAGTACGAGTTTCCCGCAGAACCCGCTGTCTCTGAATCGACGAAACAATTGATTCGAGCGGCGCTCAGCGCGGATCCCGCACGTCGTCCGAGTCTGCTGGAGATGTCTAGGCACGAGTTGTTACAAAAGGGCGCGGAAGGTTGGGCGCTGAGCGACGAGAAACCAAAGCCGTACGTCGAGCGTCGTCGCGAGTCGTTCATGTCGCCGTCTTCCAAGAAATCGCGTCCATCGCGCACGGAAGAAAACACTACATCAAGGTTCGCATCACCGTCCGCGACTAGTTTGCGCTCGCCATTGCAGAGTTTGGATCAGAACAACATGCATCGGCAAAGCACCTCTGGGTGGTTTGCGCCAGAGCCGACGCCTCGATTGCTCGACGCGTCGCAAATGGATGCTGTAGACGAGGATAGTTTTTCGCGGCGAAGAAGTTCGCAGCACTTGACGGGTGAGGATGACTACGATCCAGAGATGGGTCAACGTTCGCTCAGGAAAAAGTTGGACGACATGCAGCTCAATCTGGATGACGCCGATTCATCGGCAGCGATGAAGAAGGCGTTTCCGCCGCTTTGGGTAGCCAAGTGGGTCGATTACAGCTCAAAATACGGCGTCGGTTACATGCTGAGCGACGGAACGGTGGGCATCTACTTCAACGACGCCACCAAGATGGTGTACACTGGGAAATCAGACAATTCAATCATCTTGTACCGAGGCTCTGAGGCTTCGCCGCTCAATCGAAACGTCGAACCAGTCGCAGTGGATCCGAAAAACTTTGACAAAACGAACAAGGATATCGTTAAAAAGGTCAAACTAGCTGCACATTTCCATCATTACATCACCACCGGCAGTGGAAACCCGACGGTATTCAAATCTCACGGTGGTTTGGATTCGGTTGAGACGCCGTCGTCGAAACGTCGCGAACTCGAACCCATCGGTTCGCGTTTCGTCAAATCCTGTTTAAAATCGAGCAAGGGTATCTTTTGGCGGCTTTCAAACCGTACGGTTCAGTTTAACTTTTTCGACGAGAGCGAAATGTTCCTCTCACCGACGCACCAGCTCATTGTCTTCAACGACGCGAGCGCGGGTGGCAAACAAACCGTCTGCAGTTTGGACGACATACCGAGAGACAACGAGGGATTGCTCCGCGCCCTGCGCCACGTCAAGGATGTTTTACACCGAGTCCAGGCGGGGAAAGCGTGATTTTATTTTTTAAAACGTTCGTTCGTTCGTTCGTTCGTACGTTTGTTCTTTCTCGTTTCCAATCACACACCGTACGCTGTAACGCTAAAACGTGCACATAGCTTCTACTCTAAAACTTTCCCGACAACCCCGCACCCACCCCCGAGCGCGCGTCTCGCGTCGTCGTCCATCCTACCATCGCGCTTCTTCACCCTTTCCTCTTCGACGCCATGGATAACCGCGCGTTTCTCGCCTCGTCCTTTGCGTACGAGTTATCCCGCGCTTCCGCGACCGCCTGTTCCCTCGCGCGAACCTCCTTGAACGCGAACGGAACGGCGGCGATGACGAGACCGGCGACTACGCCCGCGAAGACGCGCGCTTGCGATGCCGCCGGTTGGACGCCAGACATTGTTCGCGAGCGAGCGAGTGCGCGCGCGCGATTGTGACAGTTTTCTCAACGCGTTTGGCCTCGACACAAGTCGCCGCGACAGGTAAGCGCACGCGCGCGCGAACGGCCACGTCGTCGACGACGACGATGCATTTGATGCGTTTCGCGCGCGCGCGAGACGCGACCGGGGCGTCGAGCGCGAAGAAGGCGACGACGCGCGAGGTGGTGAAGACGCGCGCTGGGCGCAGGCAGAGAACGCCAGTATGTACGAAACGACGCCGAGGCATCGTCGCGGCGTCGCTCATCGCGCCGACGGATGTCGTCGGGGTGTGGTCAGCCGTGTTCGCCGCCTCCGCGGTCGGGTTATGGGCGGAGAAGAAGCCGTGGGGCGCGAACCTCGGAGGCGCGCCGCTCGTTTCGACGTTGTGCGCTTTAGCGGCGGCCAACGCGGGCGTCATGCCGGTGAGCTCTCCGACGTACGACGCCATCAATGGGGTGTTGTTACCGCTCGCGGTGCCGATGTTGCTCTTCACTGCGGACGTTCGGAGGGTGTTGCGAGGGTCGGCGGCGTTGTTGCCGTGTTTCGTCGTCGGCGCCGTGGGAACGACGCTCGGAACGTTGGTCGCATATGTCGCGGTGCCGATGGGTGTTTTAGGCGGTGAGGCATGGAAAATGGCGAGCGCGTTGATGGCTCGACACATCGGAGGGGCGGTGAATTTTGTCGCCGTGGCGAACGCGTTGGACATGTCTCCGAACATTATGGCGGCGGGCTTGGCGGCGGATAATTTGATGAACGCGTTGTACTTTGCGGGCTTGTTCGCCCTCGCTAAAGGTCTCATGCCGAACAAATCGAGCAGTGGCAAAGATGACGACGAGGGCAGAAACTTGGATGATTCTGCGGTCGAAGGTGAGGGCGCCGGGGAGCCGTTTAGCGTGTTGAACGCGTCTTACGCGCTCACAGTTACGGCGGCTATCGGTTTCGTAGCGAAAAATATTTCGCGCGCCTTTGGACTCTCGGGTATGGACATTCCCATCATCACTTTGCTCACCGTGGCGCTCGCAACGGCGATACCGAAGCGCTTGAACAAGCTCGCCGGCTCGGGAGAGTCCTTGGCGACGCTCGTGATGCAAGCTTTTTTCGTCGCCGTCGGCGCGTCGGGATCCATTTCCCAAATGCTCACGACGGCGCCTTCTCTCTTCTTCTTCTCCTGCCTCCAGGTGGCCATTCACCTCGTATTTTTGCTCGTAGTCGCCAAGGTACTCAGGCTCGACAAGGCACTCGCATTGCTCGCCTCCAACGCCTGCGTCGGAGGTCCGACGACCGCAGCCGCCATGGCGGCTTCCAAAAATTGGAAATCGTACCTCGTGCCGGCGATGCTCGTCGGCGTCCTCGGTTACACCGTCGCCACCTTTCTCGGCATCGCATTCGGCTACTCCGTGCTAGCTAAATTGTAATCTACTACTTATAAACCTAGCAGACCATGCGTGTTTCTCTCGCTGCGTCGTTGCCAGTCCATCATCTTTTACGTCGCGTTCGGCGCAGCTTCGATGCCAGGGCCCCCTCTGCGACACACACTGGAACTGCACACACCAGCGCGACACCATCGTCATGTTCGCCGCGTCCAATACCGCGCACGCGCGCGTCGTCGTCAACGCTTCGTCGACGCGCGTTACGTCGCGCGCTCGCGTCTCCAGCGTCCGCCCGAACGCGCGCGCGCTCGACGGCGTCGCTCGTCTTCAGGGTCTAGGGCAACTTTGCAGACGACGAATCGTCGCGCGCGCCGATGCCGACGTCGAGATTGAAGAAGAAAAGGCCAAGTTCGTCCCGGCGCACGAACGCAAAACGCTCTCAAAGATTTTACCGGAACAGTTGAACGAGGGCGGCGTTTTGCTCAAGGATGCGCCCGAGCAGTGGCGAACTTCGTTCACTGGGTTTTTGGGTTTCGAGTTCATGGGCGTGCGAACGACCGAAATGCCGGGTCTGCGCGTGCTGAACATTGACCCGCCGGTGTTTACGGTGGATGATTTCTTGGGTGCGAAAGAGTGCGACGCGCTGGTTGAGAGCGCGCGAGAGAGCGGTGGGTTGAAGATGAGCGCCATCGGCGGTGCGGATAACGAAAACATTCGCACGTCGCGAACCGTCGCGTTAAACTCGCACGGTCTCGAGTCGCATCCGACAAAGAATGCGATTCTCAAGCGTGCCGAATATCTTTTACCGGCGGTTGAAGGGTTGAGCGGGAAGCCGGACGCGTTCACGGCACCCAAAGCGGGTGAAAGCAAGTGGGCGTTTGAGCTTCCGCAAGTGGCGCACTACTCTGGAGGAGAGTACTTCAAGGCGCACGAGGACGGGTTTCCGCTCTCCATTGCCGTTGATAAGGGATACCAACGTCGTGCGACGGTTTTGGTGTACCTCAACGACGTGGAAAAGGGTGGCTCGACCAAGTTTGAACACCTCGGCATTGAGGTGCAACCGAAGAAGGGCAAGGCACTCGTCTTTTTCCCATCCACCGCGGCGTGCATGCCGGACGCGCGCACGCTTCACACCGCCACGCCCGCCGACGAGGGACACGAAAAATGGGTGTCTCAGCTTTGGGTGGCGTCCAGCACCCCGCCGGTGCCGACGCCGGAGGAGCTCGAGGAGGAATTGAAGGAGAAGGCGGCGCAAGCCGAATACGCCAAGTTGCCCCGCGCGCAGCGCCGCGCCATGGAGAAGGAAAAGAGAAAGGCTGATAAGAAGGCGAACAAGGGCAAGTAAACCACTCTTGACATTGTGTACCATTAGCGAGAGCACCAGAAAGAATTGACTGTGTTTATTCATTTAATATAATCTTCGATTGCATCGAATAACTAGCGAGCGCCCTTCAACTGTCCAAATTCAATCTGCTAAGATTGACCCCACTCGTCGGCGCGCGCCGCTGTGTTCGCGTCCCACGGTCGAGAGGAAACGACAACAGAAGAACGAGGACCGGCACCCGCGACTCATAATCTGATTTCGTCATGTCGCTCTTCGGTTTCGGCAAGGTTTTAACGGTCGACGTATCGTACGACGCGGGTGACGCTCAAAAGATGGTCTCTGTGAAAAACGAACAGGGCACGGCGCACGAACATCTCCCGCTCTTCACCACGGGGCAGAGCATCTCCGGAAAGGTGCACATCGCGCCCATTCCGGGCAAGCGCGTCGAACACCGCGGGGTGCGGATAGAACTCATCGGACAGATTGAAATGTATCACGATCGCGGAACTTTAGATTTCCTAGCGTTGGCGCGAAATTTGGAACCACCGGGGGAATTGACGACTCCCAAGAGCATTCCGTTCGAGTTTAACCACGTGGAGATGCAGTACGAGAGTTATCACGGGATAAACGTGCGGTTGCGGTATTTTTTGCGCGTCACAGTGAGTCGATCGTACGCGAGCAACGTGACGCACGAGTTCAAGTATTGGGTGAGGAATCCGGTGCCGATACCGCCGGAGATTAACAATTCGATTCGCATGGAGGTTGGGATCGAGGATTGCTTGCATATCGAGTTTGAGTACGCCAAGGCGAAGTATTCGCTCAGGGATGTGGTGGTTGGGAAGATTTACTTCTTGTTGGTGCGCATAAAAATCAAGCACATGGAGTTGGAGATTCGTAGAAGGGAGAGCGGGGAGAGCGGGGCGAACACGTACAACGAGAGCGAAACAATCGCCAAGTACGAAGTGATGGATGGGGCGCCAGTTCGAGGGGAGTCCATTCCGGTGCGGTTGTTCTTGTCCCCGTACGATTTGACGCCGACGTACAAAAACGTCAACAACAGATTTAGCGTCAAGTACTTTTTAAATCTCGTGCTCGTGGATGAGTGGGACAGGAGATACTTTAAACAACAGGAGATTACGTTGTATCGTTCGGAGTGAAGGCGGAGCTGTGGAGAATCGTGTGTAAATCGACTTGTGTAACAAAAATGTGTATCGCTCGTATTTCTATTCAATCAAACCCTCGCAGCGCGTCAATCGTTGCCTCACGCGGCACGGATCGCTTTGATCGATTTCTAATATACGTAGGTAATCTGCGCGTGCAAGCGTCCATCGTTCGAGCGTTTCGTACGTCCCCGCGCGTCGCAACAACGCCTTGAGATTATCTCCGTCAAGCTCGAGCACCCTACCGCAGTCTTCCAGGACGCCGTCGTGCTCACACTCGCGCCGTCTCGCCTCGGCGCGGTTATTGTGCAAAGCGATCAGTACATTCGAATCGTCGCATCCCTTATCGATCGCCATCGTGTATGCCTCTATTGCCGCGGCGTTTTCACCCTCGCGCAAAAATTTGTTACCGCGCAGCTTCATTTCCTCTGGCGTCGCCTCCTCCTTCTTCATCCTCTCCACCAACATCTCGTACCTCTCTCGCAACTGAGCGACGTCTCCACACTTTTTCAAACCCACCGCACACGCTTCCATCGCTTCCCGAGTCGCCCCCATTTTATCCAGCGCCACGGATAATCTGTAATATCCCTTGACCCACGTGGGCTGCGTCTGCGTCGAGCGTCTCGCGCACGACGCCGCGCCTTCGTAATCACCCAACGCCGTGCGCGTCGCCGCAATGTTCGTCAACAACGACGCGTCATCTGCGATGATTTCCGAAGCGCGCTCGTACGCCGTCAACGCCTGCACATCGTCAGTCTACACTTCTTCGATGGTTTGCGTGCGTTACGAGAACGGGAAAACGCTCGCACCTCTTGAAACTTTTGCCGACGAAACGCTGCGTTCCCGCGCTCGCGATGTTCCAGCGCGCGTCGAAACATCTCCGCGTTACTTTCTCCCGCACCGAACGACGCGGCGGGGTAAGTCTCGGACGCCATCGACATCGTATCGCGCTCGCGAGTGTTTGTGTGTGGTTTCGTGCGTTTTTTTTGGTTGAATTTTGTTCAATTAAAAATTCCGTGGTGCGAGTGTCTATCGCGGCGCTTGCATTTCGACGAATTTGGGAGCGTTCGAGTCCAAGAGGTAGAGAGTGAGCAGGTAGAGGAAACTCAAAATGTTCCCCTGTTGCTTCATGGAGCTCAACTCGGTGGCGTCGGAAAAGGAGAGACGCGCCAAGACGTCTTCGCCCGTTTTTTGGTCGTACGGACGAGACGTCTCGAATTCGAGTCCGGTAAACTCGTTGACACACAAGCCTTGGAAGGCCCACTTGATTAAAGAGCACTTGTTAAGCCATTTGAAGTAGATTGGGACGTTGTCTGGGTTGACGTAGTAGCCTCCAAAGACGATGAAGAGCACCATGATGGCTGGTCCCATGGCGACGGCGGCTTCGGTGGACGGCGCCACGGAGGAAATCGCCAAACCCATCGCAGCAGAGGTGAACGACTCGAGGGTCAAGATGCCGCAAAAGCGCGCAAAGTGACCGAGAGTCGGGTGCAAACCAGTCATCGGATAGACGCACGCGCCAAAGGCGAGCGGGAAAAACGCGCCCACCGGAAGCTCGGCGACGAGCTTGGACGTAAAGTACGGCAGCACGCCGTACGACTCGGAAGCGCGCTCACGGTTCACGATCACCTTCTCCTTTGTGAAGGATGTGAGCGTCTTCATGAGCGCGCTCATCGCCGCGTTGATGGCGGAAACTTGAAGCAGACCCATTCTATCTTGGATGGATGTTTGCTTGAAGGACATTTTCCAAAAGATGGAACCGAAAACCATGGCGCTGTTGAGCGACGTCATCAGACGAACCGTATTCGTCGCCTTGTCGCGCGTCACTTGGCGCCAAGATCGTCGAAGCAAGAGCGGAAATTGACCCCAAAATCCGACTCGCTTACCCGTGGTGGTCACCAGCGGCGCGGCGCCGGAAGACGCTTTCTTCTCGTCGACGTTTGACGCCGGAGCGGGCGGATTGGACGATTGGCACTCGACGATGTGCTCGATGCGCTTCTCCGTCTCCGTCATCGTCTCCGCCGACGTGCTATCGATGGAAACGAGATCGATGAGGTACTCGGCGACGTTGACGTCCTGCGGGACCTCGTTACCCGTCACCTCGGTGAACCAACGGCGCGCCTCCGCCATCGGACCGTAGTACGCGCATCTCCCGCCCGCCAACAAGTACAAGTCGTCGAAAAGCTCGACGATGGACGATCTCGGCTGGTGAATGGAGCAAATAACAGTCTTATTTTGCTCGCGCGCCAGGCTGGACAACGTCTCCATCACGCGTTGCGCTTGAAACGAATCCAACCCGCTCGTCGGTTCGTCGGCGAAAATCACACTCGGCGCGCCGACGAGCTGCACACCCAACGCCAACCGCTTCTTCTCCCCACCCGAAATCCCGCGCGTCTTGGCGTCACCCACGCGCGTGTCCGCGCACGCTTGCAACCCGAGATCCTTCAACAACGCGTTCGTCGTCTTTTGGACGTCCTCCGCCCCTCCGAGTTTCGCCGCCGTCTCCAACGTTTCCCTCACCGTGAGCTGCGAGTAAAACACATCCTCCTGCTGCACGTACGCCTTTCTAAACCCGCGTCCATCCCTCGCATCCTTCCCGTTCGCCTCGAGCGCGCCCACGAGCTCGATATTCTTACTCTTCGGCACTTGCGCCGCGAGCGCGTTCAACAAACTCGACTTCCCCGCCCCGCTCGGTCCCATGATGGCCAACAGCCGACCCGCCCGCGCTTCCCCGCGGCACTCATCCAACACCGCCCGCGTCGGTTTCCCAGTCTTCTTATCCCTCAGCCGCATCGTCACCCCGCGCCACGCCAGATCCGTCGCTCCGTCGTCGCCGTCCGCGTCCGCGTTTCCTCGTTTACCTCCTCTCATCTTCTCCCGGCGTCTCCTCCGCACCGCGCGAAACGCCGCCAGCGCCAACGCGCCGGGGAACTTCACCGCCGGCGGCGACGCCCACAGCGCGACGCCGGCGACGAGGTCCATCATCTACCACCGCGCGCGTCCCTCTCTGCCGGCGCGCGCGAACGACTCGGATGGATGGATGACTCGGACGGATGGATGGATAAACGCGACGAGTCATGTATCAAAAACGACCCCCTCACTCTACCCGCGATTCACGAACCGAAAAAAACCATTATCCGATCCGCGGGAGGGTGAAACCCGCCCGTGTTGTAAAAAGTATCAGTGGTCCGTCCGTCCTGTCCTCTGGCCCGTGTTTGACGACTGTGTCGTAGTGACACGCGACGATCCCCGCCGCAAAGCGCGCGGCACAGAACGACGGCGCGGAGCTCGCGCGGGACGGATCGAGCGGTGAGGGAAACGTTGGAGACGCGTCATCATGGGGGTGTCGCGAACGAGTAAAATGCTGGCGTACATCAACTACCGGATGCGAATCACGCTGGTGGATGGACGACAGATTGTCGGGCGGTTCATGGCGTTCGATCGACACATGAATCTCGTGGTTTCGGACGCGGAGGAACACCGGAAGCTTCCGCCGAAAAAAGGGATGGATGAAGACGATCGACACGTCCGGCGAGTGCTCGGGTTCGTGCTGATTCGGGGCGAAGAGGTGGTGTCGTTGACGGTGGAGGGACCGCCGCCTCCGAGCAAGAAAATGAGCGCGGCGCCGGGAGCGGGGGCGAGTAAACCGGCGGGACGCGGGATGCCGGCGCCGAGCGCGATGGGTGCGCCGACGATGCGTGGGTTGGGTGGACCCGCACCGGGGGCGATGATGCCGGGGATGGGTCCGCCGCCGGGGATGAGACCGCCGGGGAGGTGAGCGACGGCGAGGTAATTGTTAGAGAAGCCTACTATGAAAATAACACGACGACAGCAACCTACGAAACAATGTAATTGAAGAAGGGATTTTTCCAGTGAGTGCGTTTAGTACGCCCCCGTTTCGAGCATGCGACGAATCGCCGCCTCTTGTTGAATTCCGTGGAGGTACCAGGCGCCGAAACCGAAACCAAAGGATATGAAGACGAGCGTGAAAAAGCCGAGCACCGCCGTGGCGTCTTCAATGTTTCCCGCTTGGTCCTCCAATCCGTCGACGTCGAGTTGACGCATCCCCGGAACACTGTAAATGTCCACGTTATCCTCAACTTGAATGTCCCATTTTTCTAAACTCACGCCGGGTGGTTTACGAGCGTCTAGGTACTCTAATAGGTCTCGACAAATTCGTTTGTTTCGGCACTTTGCGTCGTTTATCGCCGCGACGAGCGAGAGCGATTCGGTGTGGCTCGCGAGCTTTCCGAACGCATCAAACGTCAACCTACTCGTACCCTCGATTCTTGCGATGGGAATACGCATTTCTTTCTCGAGTAACGCCCGTTTAAACAATTGAAACAACGCCCGATACGTAAAGCGAGAAACGTCCCCGATTCGATCGAGCACGTCGTACTTTGTGATCCGCAACTCCCCGAACGGCCAACTCAGCGCAGTGTCGTACAGCCACTTCATCTTTTCCGGAACAAACTCCACGCTCCATCGAACGACGTATTCATTCGGTCCCGTGTTGCCGACGTTTTCAATCGTACATTCTGGTTCTCTCAAGTCGCGTTCGACGCGCTCGAGCCACGTTTTACACAACGCGTGCAAGTCCCTCGCTCCACGCGCGCGCGAGACGTCCGACGCGTACGCGACGTCATCGCACATGTCAGACGCATCGATCGCGAACGGCGTACCGGCGACGCGCATGCGCTCGAGAGTTGCGTCGCGTCTCGCGTCGCTCGCAGAAGATGGTGATGATGTCGATGGTGTCGCCCAGGTGCGCGAGTGACTCCTTCTCAACGCGCTCGTCGACTTCGTTGATTTTGTCGCGCGGTGCGTTCGCGGCGCGCACGTCGTCGCTCGAGCGGTCGACATGTCGAAGGCGATCGGGTCGTCGCGATGGCGCGTGGGGGACCGCGAGGCTCGGAGTGTGGACGCGGCGAGACTTGAGACTTGCCTGAGAGACTTGTCTAACGATTTCCATTAATACGCGACCGACCCGACTACGACTGACGCTTTCAAATGCGAAAGCGGCTTTAATAAGAGAGTCGACGTCGTCTGGGGAGGTGGAGAAGAAAAAATATCAAATCATCGACGAGAAGCCACTTTGGATTTGACCTCTTTGAGAGTTTGCGCGCCGAGCGCGAGAATACCGGCGAGCATGCTGAGTCGAACGCACGCCTTGAATCCGCGCGCGCCGACAGCGGGAGAATTGCCAAAGACGAGCTTGGCCATGTCGCTGTCGGCAATTTTGACGAGGATACCGCGGTTGTTGCGCTCAATCATCGCTTCCAAGTTGGCTGACGTTTCGTCGAGCTCCGCGCCGACGAAATCGAGCTCGCGTTGCATGGAATCACGTTCCTCTTCGGCGAGCTCGCGCTCGACCAGCAACATTTCAAGCGTCTGTTGGTATCTCGCTTCGAGCTGCGCGATAAGCTGCGCGTTGGCTTCGATGGAGCTTTCCGCGGCGTTGAGAGATTCCGTCAAGGATAACTGCAGACGCTCCGCCTCGGCGCGCTCAGAGTTGAGCGTGTGTTCCAAAGCCTTGCATCGCTGGTTTGCCTTTTCCAGAGACTCCTCCGCCGCCAAGAGCGCAACTTGAGCGACTTCACCCTTGCGCTCGAGCGCAGAAACCTTCGTCTTGAGCTCGTCGCGGACCTTTTTCGTTTCGTTGAAAGCGAGCTCGATGTGCGCCAAATGCTTGCGCTGAGAATCAACCTTGCCGTTCGCTTGCGACAGCTTGAGCTCCACCGTCTTAACCTTGTCGCCATTCTCGCTGGCGAGTCGAGTGAAATGTTCCGCAGTGTTCTTCAGCTCCTTTAATTCAGCACGCATCGTCTCAATCTTCGCATCCTTGGTCTTGTTCAGTTCCCGGGCGTCTTGAAGACTCTTGGAGACAATGGCGAGCTCTTGGCAAGACTCCTTCAAGTTGTTGGAGGTTGATTCAAGCTTCGCCTTGAGCGCCGTGATTTCAGCCTTTGAAGAGCTGATCTTCTTGTCGAGCGCTTTGTTCGCCGACTCTTGCTGCGTAATCTTGCTCTGGAGCGCAAAGATTTTCTTGGTCGCAGCGGCGGCTTCCTTCTTCGCCGCGGCCTCAGTCTGCTCGACTTGTGCGACGAGAGATTCAATCTCCGCCGCACTTCGAGACTGGTCTTCGATGAAGGCTGCCTCATCGCGACGAAGCTTGGCCAGATCAGCGTTAGCGTATTCGAGCTGGCGCTCTAGAGAGTTGATTTGCGCGTGCATTTGCATCTGGACGTCAGCCAGGCGTTGCGCAGCGGCGTTGTTGCCCGCTTCCATCTCTTCGCGCAGCGTTTTCGTCGTCGCCGCATACTCTTCATCCTTGGATTTGAGCGTCTGTTCGAGCGCCGCAACCTTGGCTTCTTCTTGGCGAATATTCACTTCCGCTTGCGTTCGTGCGGCGGCAAATTCAGCGTTCAAGGCTTCAGCCTCGAGCGCAGCCTTCTTCGCGCTGTGCAATCGCTGAATGAACATGTTATTCAATTCGCGCAATCGATCGACATTGACATTCGCCTCGGCGAGTTCTTCGTGTCGCTTCAGTGCGAGCGCACGCATACCGGTAGCATCGTGCAAGGCGTGCTTGAGATCGGCGTTGACGCACATGAGCGCAGACCAAGCAGACTCGAGCTCTTCATCCTTGTTTTGGAGCAAGTTTCGCAAGTGGGCGCTCTCCGCTTCGGCGTTGAGCACCGCCTCGCGAAGCTCATTCGTAATCTTCTTCTCAGATTCCATCTCAACCTTGAGAGCTTCCATCGAGCCGGTGAGCTCAGAGTTCATGACACGAAGCTTTTGGACCGAAGAATCGAGCGCAGCGGTCTCTTTGCGGCTCGAGGCGAGTTCCTTGTTCGCCGTCGCGAATTGCGACTTGACGTCGGAGAGTTCGAGCGTCTTGGCGTCGATAATCTCTTGGAACTTTTGGCTTTGCTCATCCTTGACTTGGCCCATGCGTTCGATGATGCGCGTGTTGAGCTCTCGAAGGTTGGCAATTTCCTGCTCGGACACGCGTTCACCCGTCGCCTTGGCTCTCTCGGCGGAAGCGAGAGCGAGTTGCGCCTTCTCCAACTCCGCCGCGCGCGTCCTGAGCACGCCGCTCAAGTTTTCATTCTCCGTCTCAACGGTGCGAAGAGTCTTCACCTGCGCGATAAGCACGGCGTTGAGCTCTCGCAACTTGGCAACGTCGTACTCGGAAGCCTCGAGCCTGGACGCCTTGGCCACAGCTGCGGCGAGCGCATCCTTGGCGTCGGCGAGCTCGAGCTTCTTGGCTTCAATTTCGCCAGACAAATGCGCATTCGTCGACATGTTGTCTTCGGCAACTTGCTTGAGCGTCGCCACCTCACCCGCGAGCATGTTTACGTTGGCCCGCGCGCGCTCGAGTTCGCCCTCAGACGCATCGACGGCTTGCTCGAGACGTTCAACCTCGGCCGCGGCGCGCGACAATTGCGCATTCTTGGCATCCAGCTCCGCCTTGAAGGCGGCTCGATCATCTAGTGAAGCCTTCTTCAAGGTTTTAATCTGCGCCAAGATGACGACATTGAGCTCGCGAAGCTTGGTGACGTCACCTTTGCTTCGCTCGAGTTCCTCCTCGACGAGGTCGAGCGCCATTTGCGCAGCCTCGAGTTCAGACGTCTTGGCTTGGACATCCGCCTCCTTGGCTTCGTCATCTTGCTTGAGCTGAGAAATTTGTTGCATCAACACGACGTTCAAGTTGCGGAGCTTGGAGACGTCCTCCTCCGCAGCCTCGGTGGCTTCTTGGGCGAGCTTCAAGTCCATTTGGTTCTTCGCGAGCTCGCGTTCCTTGGCTTCGAGGTTGCGACTCACGTCGAGAGATTCGTTCGCCTTGGCGCGCAACGACTTGATTTGTTGCATCAATGTCGCGTTCAAGGTTCTCAACTTGTCGACATCCGCCTTGGCACCCGCAAGAGACTTGACTTCTGCCTCTGCCGCGGCGAGGTCCGCCTTGGCGTCCGCCAACGCGCGCGTCTTGGCGTCAATCTGCGCGTTGAGCGTCTCGGAATCGCTCTGCGCGGATTCGCGCAGCGTCGCCAACTCGCCCACGAGCACGGCGTTCGCCTCAGCCAACCGGTCCACCTTGGCGTTCGCCCGAAGACTATCCGCCGCTCGAGCCGTCGCGCTTTCTAACGCCAGCTGTACTCGATCGAGCGTCTTTTGCTTGACGTCAATTTCCGCCTCGAGCGCCGCCGCGCGCTCCGCCGACGCGCCTGCGGCTTCTCTCAACGATTGCTCGTCGTTCTCGCGCGCCTTGACGACATTTCTCGCAATCGACACCTCCTTGAGCAATCTCGCGTTGAGCGCGCGCAATCTTTCTGCCTCCTCCTTCGCATCCTTCGCCTCGTTCTGCTCCTTCTTCGCCCGCTTCGCCGCAGCCTTGAGCGCGTCCGCCTTGGCTTCGACTTCCTCGCTCAGCGCGCGCGCCTTGCGCGTCTCCGCCTCGACCGCGTCACCCAACGTCTCTCGCGCGCTCTCCGCCTCCGCCGCCGCCGTCCTCGCGCTCGTCAACTGCTTCAAAAGCATACTGTTCAGCTCTCGAAGCCTCGCGACGTCGCGTCTCGTCGGACTATCGCTCTTCTTCACCCCGCTTCGCACCCCGCTCGAAGGTTTCGCCGGCGACACCGCCGCGCGCAACGGCGACGCCAACTCTCTCTGCGCCGCGATCAACTCTCGCGCGCGCGGCGTCAAAGTCGCCCCAGCCTTCGCGTTCGCCGACATCGGCGTTCGCATCGGCGTCCCCGCCGACATCGGCGTTCGCATTCGCGCGTTACCGAACGCCTTGGGCGTGCTCGCGCCGTTTCCCTTCGTCGCAACCATCATGGACGAAGGACTCATCACCCCGTCGTCCGCGTTCGAGACGTCCGCCCCGAACGCGCGTTTACGCATCGTCGGTGTCGTCGAAAACATCCTCGCGTTCCCTTCGTCGTCGTTCCCTTCGTCGTCGTCGATGGTGTCGTCGTCGACTGGCGTTCGCGTCGCACCGTCATCTCCCGCTCAACGGTCTTTTTTTGGTCCAAAAGAGGGGGTCTTTTCTGAGTCATAACTCGTCAAAACGGGGCGTCGGTTCTGATTCTCATCCCATTCGAGATAAAAACCAAACCCCTTTCCATTACGTAAACCCTAATCACCATGTGCCGTATGGTATACATTTTTAAGACCATACCAGTGTTATTTCGTATTCCAACGACTATGCATACGTTAGGTTTACACCCGAATACCGTTATATCATCCGTTATAGTGGTATTCTGTACCCTGGTTAGGGTTTGGGATTTATCACTGAAACTTCATGTTTCGGATAGGACGCCACTGCGCGACGCGACCGCGATTCGGGTCATCATGTCGTTCGCGTCCGCCCGGACGACGACGACCGTCTGCGTTGTCGGCGCCGGCGCGCGCGATGACCGGCGACGACCCCGCGTCGTCGCCGTCCGCGCCGCGAGCGCGTCGTCCCGCGATGACGACGCGACGCGACGCCGCGTGAACGGTGAGGACCAGAGGCGGCGTGGGTTCGGCGGCGACGCGTCGACGACGTTCGCGACGACGTCCGCTTCGGCGGTGGACGCGGACGGAGCGCCGACGACGACGCGGAAGCGGTGGACCCGCGGTGGACGCGCGCCGGCGAGAGGGAGCGGGCGACGGGACGACGCGGAAGCGGGCGAGGAGGAGGAGGGAGGCGACCGCGCGCGATTCGACAGTGACGGCTGGACCGAGGACGACGATAAAGCCGGGAGCGGCGGAAGAGCGACGGAAAGCGCGGGCGCGTCGCCGAGAAGCGCGTACAGACCCCGCCGGGGGTCGAGTGGGATGACGAGGAAGCAAAAATACGCCGTGGCGCGCGGGGGTGTACGAGGGGTCGGGGAAAGGAAACCGGCGTCGGCGTCGACTTCGGCGAGCGGAGGGGAGGAAGAGTACGACTTACGCGTGACGAAGTCGTCGCACGGGGCGTTGCAGAGACACGTGAACGCGCAGAAACCGAGGGAGGGGCACGGTGGTGGTCACGGTGGGCGTGGCTCTGGTGGACGCGGTGGGCGCGCGTCGTCGTCGTCGTCGTCGTCGTCGTCGTCGTCACACGCGGATAGGGGCGGACGAGGAAACCAACATCAACAACAGATGCGGCCGGGTGAGCGAATCGTTCGAGCGATGGAATCGATAGAAGCCCCGGTTGATGGCGCGGATAAGATTGCGTGGGATGTTGTCGGTGATGCGGTGAACCCGTCGGGTGGGTCGTTCAAGTTTACGACGTCGACGCTCAACTTTGCGATTAAAGAACTCGGCGAGCGCGGAAGCTTTGATCGAGCGTACGCGTTGTACCTGTGGATGTCGAGAAAGCGCGGTCGGTTTACGCCGAACGAGTTCACCTACGTCGCCCTCGCGGGTGCTGCGAGGACGTTATCGCAGACGCGCACGGTGCAGACGCTGTGGAGCCGCGCCGTTCAGGATAAGGATGAGGAGATGCTGTGCAACGAAATCGCATCCGCCGTAATCGCGGCGCTCAATCGAGTGAGCGATTGGAGCGGGGCGTATCGAGTGTTTCGCGACATGGGCGCGTCGAGTAAGCGCAGAAATCTGTACACGTACACCGCCGTACTCACGGCTTTGAGAGACGAAGGACGCGCGGATGAGTCTCTGGCGGTGTTGAACGAAATGCAAGGAGAACCAGGGGTGCAACCGACGAGTTTAGCCTTTGCGCTGACGCTCACCTCGTTTGACAACGCGAGAAGGTGGATCGAGGGTAACGCGCTGGCGAAGCGAATCAAGCGCTACGACGTGCGACCGGACACGACGCTCATGCACGCTATTATCACCATGGCGGGACGAGCCGGAGATATGGCGCACGCGAATGACGTCTTCAACGCGATGAGAAACTCGACGATGATTGTGAGCACGTACACCTTCAACGCGCTATTAGGTGGGTACGCGAGGTACGGTGACTGGGACGGTTGCATCGAGGTGTACGATGAGATGAAACGTTCGAAACTTCAGCCGGATTCTTACACGTTTACGCAACTCATATCCGCCGCCGAACGAAGCGGTGAATACGTCGCTGCTGATGGAGTTTGGACAGAGATGCTCAACAAGCGCATCATTCCGCACACCGTCATGTGCGGGGCGTACATTCACTGCTTGGGCTGTCAAGGGAGAGACCTCGAGGCGGAGGCTGTGATGGAACAAATGCGCGACCGTTGGGATGTTCCTAGAAATGCCGCCGTGTATAACGCGCTCATCGGAGCGCACGTTCGTAGCGGTGAAGTCACTCGCGCGCTCGGAGTCTTTGAAGATATGCAAAGCGTCGACGGTTTGATGCCGACTGAGATTACCTTTGCCGTTCTCATCAGAGCTTGCCAAGAGAGCGCGTTGACGAAGCGCGCGGCGGGACTCGAGGACATGCGAGACGCGCTCGCCGCAGCGGGTCAGCTCGTGCAGGATTTATCCGGCGCTTCGACGCTCGCTTAGAGATTAAACGCACTGTATGTAAGAGAAATTGAATATCATTGTTTACAACGCCGCTTTCGGCGGTTCTTCGCACTGTGTCACCAAGTCCTCCAACGCCGCGACGCGCATTTTAAGCGCACGTAGGGTGCATTCGAGCACATGAATCTGTCTTTCGTCTTCGTCTTCGCCGTCGCCGCCCGGTGGGCCGTGCCTGAATCTGCGCCGAGGAGCCCTCTTGTTGCGCTCGGCCAATTCGTCGCGCGCGATTCTCCTATTCTGCGCCGACGCCGTGAGTTTGAGATGACCGACGTCCGAGATGAGTCTCTCCGAGAGAGGTGCACACGGTGGATTTTCGAGGGCAAATTTCAACGCTCGCAGCGCCGCTCTGGCGTTCGAGTGACGCCTGTCGTATGAGAAATCGTACTCATCAAATGTATCACCCAGGCACTCGTCATCTTCGGTGAGCTCAGTCATGAATGTCGCCGTCGTTCGCGCGACGGCGCAGTCGTCATCTGAATCCTCTTCTAGACGCCTCGTCGATTCGAAGAGCGGTAGAAACTGAGGGGGTATCCTATCTCGCACGGCGTCGCGGGACATTTGTGTCTCTTTGCACCTCGGCTCGGCTATTTATGGCTGTCGTCTGATTTTTATGTTACACAACAATCTTATGGAGTCAATGCGGACTAGTTTTCCTTGCCTTGCTTTGCGGTGTTTGCTCGGCGTTTGGACGCCGCTTCCGCCAACGCGTTGGGCGCGTCGGGTCGAGTGTTGTCCTCCTTTTCTTTCAGCGCAGGGACTGTTCGCGTCACTGTACTGTGCCCATCGACAAACTTGGTTCTCATAATGACGTTTGCGTTGTTGAACATGCCCTCCTTCAACGAAACGACGAGGAACTGAGAGAATGGGAAGTGTTGTTTGATCATTCGGCCGATGTTTTGGGTGTGCGAAAGATCGAGCGCCGCGTCAACCTCATCAAGAATGTAAATCGGCGCCGGTTTGAAGAGCAACAACGCGAGAATCAACGAGAGGGCGAGCAATGAACGCTGACCACCGGAGAGCTCAGTGAGCGATTCCTTCCACACCTCGCCAAAAGCCACCTTGACTTCGAGACCGTCGAGCACGGTGCAACCCTCTGGGGGCTCGAGTTTGGCGGAAGTACCCGGCAACAAGGTGGAGAAAATGGAACCGAAATCCTTCGTCACCTTCTCCCACGTCAGTTGCAAAGCCTCACGCTTCTTCTCATCCAACTCGGAAATAACCTTCTGAATCTTGGATCTGTCGTTGAGCACAATGCGGCGTTTCTCCTGCAGTTCCTTAAACTCAGCCTCAGCCTTGTCGAACATGGCGATGACCTTTTTGTTCACGCGTTTGCCAAGCGTCGCTTGCGCCTCTTCGCATTCAGCTAACTCGGCTTGCGCCTCGGCGGGAGAGCGCTTCTTGAAGTCGTAATCACCGCCCGGTTGGCCGAATAACGCGCACTCACTCGCAATCCACTGGTGCTCCTTTTGAAGGTTATCGAGGTGGACGTGCGCATCCTCCGCCTCCTTCTCGAGGCGAGTAATCTTGTGCTCGAGCTTCTTCATCTCCACGCCTTGATCCATGGCGACAGCCTCGAGCTTGGACTTGCGCTTGAGCAAGTTGGAGATTTCCTTGTCGCACGCCGCGACTCGCGAGCGTCGTTCTTCGAGTTCGGCGGCGACTACGTCGTGCTCTTCACGCTTCTTGGCGACATCCTTCTCCATCGCCTCGGCCTCGGCTTGAAGCTCACCGATCGCGACGTCGAGCGTCGCGATTTGTTCATCGACACCGGCACGTTCAGCCACGGCGGCTTCCTTTTCGACGCGAGCATTTGTGACGAATTCTTCCTTCTCCTTGATTTGCGCGCGTGCCTTGTTGACTGCGTTTCTCGCCTCCTTCAACGCCGCTTCGGCTTCCTTCAGACGAGAGTCGCGCTCCTTTTCGAAATCTTTAATTTCCTTCTCGAGCGTCTTTGCCAACTTCTCAGCCTCAGCCTTCTTTTCCTTGGCTCGCTCAGTCGTCGTCTGGGCATCGACAAGTTCTTGCTCAAACTTGCGAACCTTCTCCGCGAGTTGATGCACCTCGGAACCGCTCACTTTTTCCTTCAACAATCCGAGCGCGTGCTCTTGACGATCCAATTCATCCTCCAACTTTTGTGCCTCTTTGGCTTCCTTGGCAGCGTTTTTGGACGCCTCCTTGGCAGCCTTGAGTTCAGCTTCAGCCGTGGCGAGGGCGTCCTCCGCCTTGTGCAAGGCGTGCAATTTCGTGAGAACGCTGTAACCGCCGCCGCGAGAGCCGCCAGTCAACAAACCGCTCGGGTTGACCAAATCACCCTCGACGGTGACGCAGTTGAGGTAGACTTGTTTGTCGTACGCGACAGTCTTGGCTGTGGCTGCGTCCTTACACACGAAAGCCTTACCGAAGACGTACTTCATGACGTTCTGGATGTCATCGTCGCACGTCACAAAGCTCAACGCGAGCTCGGCATCTCCGTTGCTGGCTCTCTTTGCTGCTTCAATTTGGTTGTCAGACGCGATTCGCGAATCGATCTTGTTCAGTGGAAGAATCGTGACTCGCTTTTGGAGCTGACCCTTGGATAGAAGCGCCTTGCCGGTGACGTCGGTATCGACGACGACTTGATACAGCTTACCGCCCGCCAACACTTCAAGGGCAGTCGCCATCGCCGGGTTCTTCACCTGAAGAAGCTTGGCGACGACACCCTTGACGCGGTTGCGGTCAAACTTGGCTTCGGGATCGCGGAACTTAAAGTCGAGTTCACTGAGCTTGGAGTTCAACACGTCCACCTCTTGCTGAAGGTCTTGAACTTTGCTGTGCGCCTTGTCGCACGCAACCTCAAGTTCGCGAGCCTTTTCGATGTTGCAACCGCCAAAGCTGGCGAGGTTGGCGCGAGCCGTCTCTACCGCAGATTCTGCCGCTTTGAGCTCCTTGGTGAGCTTGTCGCCCTCCTTTTCCTTGGCGCTCAGGGACTTCTTCGCCGTGATGAGTTCCTTTTCAACGTGCTTAATCTTAAGCGCCGCAGACTTGACTTCCGCGTCGCACGAAGACTGCGCCGAGACGGCGTCAGCCAACTGCGCTTGCAACGATTTGTCGGCGCCGGTGCCCTTTCCAGATTGAACTCCCTGGAGGGTACGCTCAGCCATATCGGCGGCGGCCACCTTCTCGGCCAACGCAGCCTCTTCCGCGGCAGCCTCAGCCTCGAGCGCGGCCACCTTCTCGGCGCGCTTGGCCTCAGCCGCCTCCATGTCGCTGGCAACCTTGAGAAGCTTTTCCTTGGCCTTTTGCTCGCTCTTCACCTCGCTCTGCTTATTCTTGAGCGCCGTCGTCTCCTTGACCAAGTTTTTGGACAACTCATCCGTGCGGGCGATGAGCTCCTTCATCTCACCTCCCATGCGTTCCTCCTTTTCCGCTTGCAAGCGTTGCGTGTGGAGCTCGATTTCGGTAGCCTCGCGGTTGGCGTCGTCAATGGCGGTGCGGCAATCCGCAATTTGCTCTTCAATGTTGGACGTCCCGGCGTTCGCATCTTCGACCGCCTCTTGCGCCTTGACGAAATCGTACGCGACGCAAAATCGTCGCAGACGTTCGAGATTATCATTCGCCGCCGCCCACTTCATGTAGTCGCCGCGCTCTTTACGCAGCTTTTCAATAGTTGGCAAAATTTCCTCCTCGAGAAGCTTATCAATCTCATCCACCTTGGTTTGCTTCTTATCGAGCGTCTTCAGCGCCCCTTCCTTTTTGTTTTCATACATTCTCGTTCCCGCCGCCTCCTCGAGCATGCCCAAAATCTCTGGCGGTTTCATATTGAGCACCTTGGTGATGCGACCTTGCATGATTAAAAAGTGCGGATTGTTCACGTTGAGCTGCACCGAGTGAAACAAGTTTTGCACCCGCGTCGGCTGCGCCGTCGCCCCGTTGATCATGTACTTATTCTTACCCCCAATCACAATCTGTCTCGTCACCGTGATTCGATCGCAGTGTTCGTAACCGACGGGCGATCGGCTCCGATCCTCATTATTAAACGTCACGCTCACGCTCGCCTTGGTCACGCCCGCTTGGCCTTGTTTGTACACCAACTCTTGTAAACTCGCCGCTCGAACCTACGATTCAGAGGAAAAACGAAAAGGACGACGCGCAGATTTCAAACGTCAGTCGATCGAGTGCGTGTGCGCATTCACTCAATCCAATCCTCCTCGGCGCGTCGCGGGCGTCGTCAAACGGTTTCGACTCGCTCGCGTTCGCTCTTTCCCCTCAAAACCAACAAACGCGTGGAATGAAATGATTCAACAAACGAACGCCCACGCGTTGCGAGACGCCGGGTACGAATAAAATCAAAAAAAACATCGTCGTCGTCGTCGTGCTCACTACTACGAGTACGTACGTGCGTCAAGTTTGAAATCCCGAGCACGAAACAAATCGAATCGAGAATGTTTGACTTCCCAGACCCATTCAGTCCCGTGATGGCGTTGAATAACGGGTCGAATCCGGGTACGACGGTTCGTTTAGCGTACGATTTAAACCCGTCGATGCATACTTCTTCGATGTACATCGCGTCTTTCGTTCGTTCGTCGTCGTCGGCGTCGCGTCGCGTCGCGTGACGACGAGTGCGGATTAAGATGAAGATGTCGTTTCGGTTCTTTTTCGCAACGGCTTTTTTTCGACACATTTTCAACCACCTCGGACGCGGATGAAGTAAATGTAAATGTACAAATCTCAAACGACAACGACGATGATGACGACGCGGGAATGAATAAATAATGAATAAGATGCGTTAGTTCCACGGCGCGACGCCGTGTCCGACGAAACTGCGCGCCGGGACGACGACGGAACCGTCGGATTGAACAAACGGGGCGAGCCTGCGGCTAAAGTTTTCCGCAAAGGCGGTCCATAACGCGGAATCGGAAGCCAATTCCTCGCCGTATGGACCAACTTTGGCGATCTCGACAGCGGTGGGCAAGTCTGGAAAGGTGAAATCGCCGTCTTCGACGCACACGTCGGGGTTTATAAAGCCAGCGGCGATGAGAAGGTCTTCAATCTTAGCCGCGCCTTCGGGTCGCGAACGCGCCCAGGACATTGGTTTAACGGCGACGGCGACAAATCTTTCGCACCCCACGTCTCTCAGCGCTTCTCCGAGGTGATAAATGATTTGGTTTTCTTCCGCCGTCGCTTGCGTCCATATCGCGCACGTAAAGTGTCCTCCGGGTTTGAGCGCTTTGAGCACTCGCTTCGCCGTCTCCGTCGGATCCGTCATAAATTGCAACCCTTGTTGGCAATACGCCCGGTCGAACGCGCGCGCCGGTAACGTCATCTCCATCGCGTCCGCCTCCATCCACGACGTCGCTCCGGCGTTCGGTCCCCGGGACTTGTCCTTGGCTTTCGCCTGCGCGAGCATCCCAGACGAGTTATCGACACCGAGAACTCGACCCTGTATCGCGAACGTGCGCACGCGCGCGTCAGTCAGTTATTCGCAAGTCACGCGCGCGTCACCCTTGGAATCGCAAACTCGATCGAGAAACTCGACGAGTGAAAACATCCACGCACCGTTTCACCGACAATCTCCGCGACGCGATGGGCGACGACGCCCGTGCCCGTGGCGATGTCGAGTACGGCGTCGCCGACGACGGGTCGAGAGGTGGAGAACATGGCTTCGCTCCACGGCTTGAAGATGCCCTCCACGAGCGTTTCCTCGTAGTACCGCGCCTGGGATTCGCCGAATGAAAACGTTGGGGTGTCACCGGTGGTGGACATGACGCGCGACGTCGATCGGGCGGCGGTTCGGAGGAGGGTGAATCGAGGGACGATGCGTGATGAGGTAGACGCGAGCATCGTAGTGAGGTAGACGCGCTGAGGTAGACGCGAACATCGTGTGGTAACGATTTCAATAAATGAATGAATAAAGCGCTAAATTAATCTTCAAGTGAGGGTCTGGTGAGGAGCCAAAACACCGGACCGACGACGGGGAGGGAGGCAAAGGCTACAGCGTTGGAAGGATCGACGTTGCGACGTCTCATGTCTTCAGCCAAGGCGTCGCCCATGGCGAGGGAGAGCACGATCAAATCGCACGTCGAGACGCAGGCGAGCATGGATTGCTCTTTGAAGAGCGAAGCAAAGCCGGAAATGTTCTCCGGGGTGAGGTTTGAGACGCCGTAGTAGGCGAGATAGCACGCAAAGGCGACCAGCGCCAGGGCGTTGATTTTACTCTCCCAAATGTTGCGCGTGACGAAACCCAAATCCGATCGCTTCACCGCCTCTGGACGCGGCGCTCTCGTGATGAGGTACGGTCCGAGCGCAAAGAACCCGAGCGCAAAGCTCGCGCCGATGCACAACGCCGCCGGTAAGGGTTTTTGATCCTTTGCGCCGGGCATCAAGAGACACGCGTACGTCGCCGGAACGATGCCCAGCGCGTTGAACAACGACTCAAACAGCGGATTCACCGCCCCACTGAATGGCGCGCCGACGATACTCTTCACCAACTCCAAATCAAACGCCGACGTCCCGGCGGGGGCGCCGAACGCGGCGAATCCACCGAGACCGACCCACGCGCACGCCAACGCCAGCCGAGACGGTTCCTTCCAAAACTGAAACCCCTCACCTTCGTCGTCATCCTCCATCATCGTCGTCCCCGATTCGTCCGCGGACGCCCTCGGCGATGCGACGACACGCATCGGCGTCTCGCCGCGCCGCGCGCGTCCCGCGACGCGTCCGCGCGATGCCAGAGACACTCGAGAACGCTGATGACGCCGATGCGCGAAAGCCAAAGTGATGTGCGCGCCGCGCACGCACGACGTCGACATCTCTCGATTCGATGCACCCCGAAACGCGCGCGCGCCGAACCGTTCACCGCTACCGCGCTCGACGGTCGGGGCGTCCGAATGTCTTGCGCCAGCGTGTGGCGTGCGGCGTGTTTGGAAGAGTTTACATTTTCCTGCACAGCTTCACACCGTAACTCGCGGCGCAGCGCGACCGACGACGAACACGACGAAGACGTCATCTATACGTCAATCGGTCGATAAAGTTTCAAACGCCTCGCGCGGGTCCAACGCGACGCGTGGGTCGACCGTCGAGGGTTTTTTCAAAGCAAAAACAATCCAACCGAGGACGTTGAGATTCGGTTGGATTATCAACGACGAACAAAAGAAGAAACCATGACGGCGTCGGCGTCTCAGATTGTCACCTTTGACGGTGAGTATGCGGAGAAGAACTTTACGTCGTGCGTGCCGGGGGAGTCGAAGCGATGGGAATCGGATTACCAGATTGTCGCAATCATGGGTCCGCAGAGCAGCGGGAAATCCACGCTCATGAATCACGCATTCGGAACCAAGTTTGTCGAGATGGATGACTCGTTGGGCCGGTCGCAGACGACGCAAGGGGTGTGGTTGTCCTTGTCGCCGAAATGTGCGACGCCGACGCTGGTTATGGATCTCGAAGGGACGGATGGACGCGAAAGAGGGGAGGAGGACACTGCGTTTGAGAAACAGACTGCGCTCTTCGCGATGGCGACGGCGGATGTTTTGCTCGTAAACATGTGGTGCAACGACATTGGACGCGAACAGGCGAGTGGGAAACCTTTGTTGAGGACAATCTTTGAGGTAAACTTGAAGGTATTCTCTCCAGAAAAGAAGACGGTGCTGTTATTCGTCATTCGCGACCGATCAAAGACACCGCTCGAGCGGTTGGTGGAAAATTTGCAAGGGGATTTGGAGACCATATGGCGAGGGATCACGAAGCCGGAGAGATACGTCAACAGTGCTCTCACTGATTTGTTTGAGTTGAAATTCACGTCGTTGCCACACTTTGAACACGAGTACGATTTGTTCGTGAAGGAAGCGGATGGATTGCGCGAACGATTCGACGCTCCGAGAACCGAGCCGAGGAGCCTTCGCGCCGAAAAGGCGTCCGTTCCGATTTCTGGTTTAGGAGTCTCGTTCCGAGAAGCATGGGCCGCGATCAAGGCGAACAAAGATCTCGATTTGCCGGCGCATAAGATCATGGTGGCGACTGTCAGATGCGAAGAGATTGCAGACGTCTCCCTCGCCAAGCTCAACGAAGACAAGGAGTTGGCTGCACTTCGCGAAGAAGCCAAGACGGCCAGGGTTTCCCAGTTGTTGAGTAAAGTCAACACCTTGACAAACAGAGTTGTCGACCCGTACGACGAAGATGCCAAGTATTTCGACAAGGCGGTGCGCGAGGCTAAGCGCGCCGACTTGAAAGTTCGAATCTCAAAGGCATTGGGTGAAGTCGTGTCCTTGCACTTGGAGCACGTGCGCGAGGAGATTCTCGAAAATTTCGTCAACTCAGCCAACTCGTCGCTCGGCGATCCATCCGCCGCGTTCGCGAAGAAGAAGGGCGACGACGCTGTCGGTTTCTCAGACTTGATGAAGGCGTCCTTCACCAAGCTGGACGAGCAATGGGAAGACAGATTGGAAGAGTCCATACCGGTCGATGACCTCGCTTGGACTGAGTTTGTAGTTGAGGAAACGAAAGAGTTTAACAAGGCGGTGGATCAAATTGTCGATTCTCTGCGAAAGGAGCGATTGACGCTTACCATTCACGCCGCTGAACGAGCGATGGAACGAGGCGTGGGCTCTCAAGCGATTGGTTTGTTGGAGGAAGCTCCTAGAGACATGTGGCATAGGCTTAGACAGTTGCGCACAAGCGCTGTTCAAAAATGGGACAAAGAACTTCTGGCTGCTTTGAGCGAATACGAACCTAGTGAAGAGGAGCTCGAACGCTTTCACTCAAACATGCGGGACAGAGTTACCGAGGTTGTAGAGGCAAAGTCGCGCGACGCAGCGTCCGCAGCGTTGACGCACATGAAGCAAGCGTTTTCGAGGTTGTTTTCAAAAGATTCCAGAGGTTTACCGAGAATCTGGCGCCCGCTCGACGACGTCGCGGCGATCAACCGCAAGGCGCAGAAGGAAGCCCTCCGCGTATTGGCGCTCCTCTCCATCACGCGTTTGGGCGATGACACGGACAAGAAGCGCGACGAGGCGGTCATTCACGGCATCGAAAACGCTTTGTACGGCTTAATTCCTTCTGACGCGCCAAAATCATCGGAGGATGACCGAGTCGAAGGCGAGGAAACTCTCGCGCCGAAGAAGGTGCCAGAGCCGGAGGCGGCGTCCCTCCCTACCGAATGGGAGGGCGTGAGCGACGATTGCGTCGTCTTATCCCCCGCCGAGTGCCGTTCGTTGTGGTTGCAGTTCGAGTCCGACACCCTCTACGCGGTTTCGCAGGCAATGGCAGCCAAGGAGGCTGCTCGTCGAGCGCTCACGGGTGGCGCTCCGATTTGGATGGTTATATTACTCATCATCCTCGGCATGAACGAAATCAAATGGTTGCTCACACATCCCGTGACGCTCTTCGTGATTGTAGCCGTCGGGCTCTACGCGCGCGCGATTTTCAACCAGCTCGATGTCACGTCAGCCATGCAGCTCGGCGTCGTGCCCGGACTGACGGTGCTCGCGACAAAGGCCGTTCCCATCGGCGTCGGCATACTCAAAAAACTCGCCGACGAGGGCGCCAAGTCGTGGTCACCCGACCCGACGCCCGTCCCCGCCGCGCCGGTACAAACCACCACCGGACACGCCGGTATCGATCCATCCGCCAGAGACCGTCAACGCGCCGATATGACGATGGAGGGCGTGCGTCAACGTCAGAGACCGGGAGTCGCTTCGTAGCCGTAACCCTCTCTCAAAACACGCGCATCGCGTAGTCGCTTTGCTTTCATAATAATCACACGCACACAGTCACACGTCGTCGATGGAACGTATTCAAATAGCAGTATCATTACACATAGTTTCATTCGTCGCCTTCCGCATCCTCCCCAGCGCCGACGCCGGCCAACCACTTGAACGAATCATCACCGATCATCCAGAACACCCCGAACACGGCGACACCGCCCCACCGCGCGTACCCAGAGATGTGTCTGCGCGTCGGCATGGTGTCGACGTACGTCGCCGCCCATTGTCCGCGCGGGATGACCGTTTTCGCGAGTTCACGAAGCATGGTTGGAGTCGCGGCGCGCGAGTGAGTGAGCCATATCCCGATCGGGTTTGCGTGGTTACGTTTGGCTCTTTGCAACTACTCTTACTATTTACACATACAACTATTGGATGGACGTGCAGAACGTCCTCTGTCTCGACGGCGCCGTTGACGACGACGATGACGATTGATCGCAAACCTTTTCGTGGTTCGTTTAGTTTTGCTTCCGTCGGAAATGACGAACACTCACTCACGGCTCTACTAAGGCTTGCGCGTCTCGCGCGCTTCGACGACTCGTCTTGTACAATTCAAGCGTCTAATGAACCAAAGCCTCCTCCTCGACTTCGTGTTTCGCCGCGCCGTACGTTAAGAACGCACCTTTTGGTTCTGGTGCCGGGGGAATCTCCGAGTACGCGTTGATGCTCTTCGCGCGCATGCCCGCCCCGAGATCCCATGCCGCTTTCAACCACAACACCCCACCGACGAAGTACGCGGTGAAAAACTGTCCAAAGTATCGGTAGACACCCATCGCGAAGAGGGTGATGACGGCCACGATGATGACGTGGTAGAGGTTTTTCGTGTGTGACGGTCGCCAGTGCGCGCGGATGGACTTGTGGGTGCCGATGGCGGGCCAAACGGTGAATGCGACGGTACCAACTGGGTAGCCTTCTGTTGCGAACGGGTGCGCCTCGGCTTGGCGCTCTTCGAGCGTTTCGAGTCTGCTGTAATCTATGTCGTCTCTTTCGTGCACCAGAGGCGCGCCGACGGCGCCTGTGGCGGTGGTGGATTCGGCGAAACCACCGCGCGTGCGAAAGGACTGGAAAGTGGACGCATCCATGTGCTTTAGTGTTTCGCTTCGCGGTGTGAGGCGCGATTGGTTTTCGCATTCGTCTTCGTGCGTTGAGGAGATTTAGACTAAATCATTTAGTTCTATCGATGATTGAGATTGTGATTGTTTATTGACTAATGCTTGCAATGCGTATTAAATGCTCCCCATCTGTGAGATGCGGTGTCGCGTGGTTTACCGTGTACCAGGTTTACCGACGTCTGCTCTATTTCGGTTGTTACGCGCCGGTGAAGAAGTACAACGAGTTTGCGGCAGCTGTGGCGATGATATTTTCTTCAGGATGCCAAGCCATGTGGAGAATTTTACCCGCGTTGAAATCGGCCGCTGGAAGACTGAAAACGTCGCCGCTGGCGCCGCCGCCGCCGCCGTAATAATCCATTCTTCCGCGAGGCTTGTGCATCGGCGCACCGTTTCGCATCTTACCGCGGGGATCCTTTGAAACATCGAAGGTACCGCCGCTCGCGCCCTCGTCGTTTATGCTGGTGTTAAAGCTCTTGAAGACATTGCCGTAAGACCCGGTGGCGATTTGAGACCCGTCGTGATTGACGCAACATTGGAACTTGTCAAAGATAGAGTCGTTTTCATACAAGTCGCACAACTTTGGTCTCAAATGCTCGTGAATGTTCACCGTTGCGACCGGCTTGCTATCCATGTTGACATCCCAAAGCTTCATCGTGAGATAGTCACGCGCGAGAACGTAGCGACCGTCACGGCTAAACTTGACGTCGCTAATGCTCGCAATGATTTCAGAAAAGAAGCTTCGTTTCTCCGCCGGCTCGGGGAGTTCAAAAAGCTTGCAGTGCGAGTCGCACACCGATTTTTGCCGCAAATCTGTGAGGCGCACCGTGCCTTTGCTAGACGAGTACGCCAAATAGTTGCAGTGCACCGGGTGGAACTCAGCAGCCGTGATGACTTCACTGAGATCTTCCATGTTTGTGGGCTTGATGTCCACAATGTTGAAGCTTTGCTGTGTACTCTCCAAATGCCACAAATTTATTCTGAGGTCATCCGCACTGATGAACGTTTCACCGTCGCTGTTTACGCTGAGCGAATTGATGTGATACGCGTGCGCGTTCGCAAACACCCGACGGTTTCTCGCGGTGAAAACGCTCTCTCCTCTGACGATGGATGGAATCTTCAACGCCCCTGCGTGCTGCTCGTTGTGCGCCGCTGCCGCTGACCTCACATCTGGTTTGGATACTTTCGCAAAAGCCCCACCACCATTCATACGCCTAAACCCAACTCTATCATCTCCTCTATCTACGTTGAATCCGCTCACCATTTCGAGATTTTTCTCATACACCTTCCAAAGTTTGATTGTCTTGTCGTTTGTTGACAACAAAAAGTTGGCAGCGTTTGCCCCCTGGTGACACCATTTGAGCGTATTTATCTTCTCTTCAATCTCGAGCGACTTGAGGTAATCAAACTCGGGTTCGTGCGACTGAAACTCGGTGAGATACCGGTACTCAACTGGCTCCTTTCTGCCGCTAAACGTCGCTCCCGACGCGTCGTCTGCGTTTCCCTTTGCCGACGCCCCCGTATCCATACCGCTCTCGTAAAACTGCGACCTCAACTCCTCGATCGCGCTCTTGCTATGATTGATCCGCTCAAACAACACCACACGCCCACCTCGATCCCCCGTCGCGAGTCTTTCCCCATCCACGTTAAACTCAACCGCCGAGATGATATCCGCGTCTTGCACCTCCTCGCCCGGAGCGCGTTCCCCAAAAACCTGGGAAAAGTCCCATTGCAACTGCGCCTCCGTCATCTCTGCGTCCACGCCGTCGCCACCCATGCGAACAAAAGTCGACGTCAAAAAGCGACTATCAATTGTTTATTTCCCTCTTCTTCGTCGTCGTTCCGTCGTCCACCGCGCGTGACGGTTTCGGTTGACAAAGATTCCGATCCGATTCTAACGCCAGCCGCCACTCCAGTCACTAAATGGATCCCGTCCCGAACGTCCGTCCGTCCGTTTGATCTAGATCAAGACGAGCCACGCGCGAACCGACGATGGGTGTGCGTCGGAGGCGCGCGCGATCGGTTCGCGATCGATCGTCGACGCGTCGGCGTGTGTCGAGCGCGCAACGGTGTGCGCCGCCGCCGAAAAAGAGATAGAAATATAAAAAGTACGTGGTCGGACATATAGTACGTACTATGGAGGATTTTACTCCAGGTGTACACAAATACTATTATGTTTTATGATGCCAGCGTAAAAACGGTTTGAAATGGAAGCAAGGTGAGGCGCAGAATGCGCCCGCCTGGTGAACGTCATCGGATTGAAACGGTGTTACAACGCGGTTACAATATACGCGTGGATTGCGTAGGTATGCGGAAGAAGATATTGAGAGGAACCATCGGTCGAGGGTCGAGCACCGACGCCTTGGTCTCTGTGGCGTTGGGCTTGGCGTCCACCTTGGCGCCAGCTTCAGCGGCTTCGGCGGCGGCTTCGGCGGCGGCGCGACGAATACGTTTTTCCTCCTCAATCGCAGATGTTGCGGCGTCGGGGAGAATGGCGGGATGGCGGAGGGTGAATAGAAGACCGAATGAGAGCCCCCACTTGATTGTGCTGGGGGAGAAGATGGTGAAGAAGGTTTTCGCAATGACGCCGATGACGATGGATGTCACGAAGTGAACGACTATGTCGATAAAGATGCACGCCCAAGCGAGGAGAAACATGGTGATGACGATACAAGCGGTGATTCGCGGTTCGTCCCAGTCGAGTAAGCTCGCAAGTCGCTCCAAGATGCCCGCCGCGCTGTCGAGGACGAGCTGCGCATCGGCAATCATCTGCGTGATTTCATCCATTTGACGCTGCAGCGAGGCGAGCGGATTCAGACTTTCAAAAGTGAAAGCCTCTTGCTTCTTCTCCGATTTTTCTTGCTCCTTCTTAGCCTTTTCTTCGGCTTTCTTTTCTTCCGCCACTTTTTTTGCCTCCTCAGCCTGGCGTTTCTTCGCCTCTTCGAGTTTCTTCTTTGCCTCTGCCTGCGCTTGACGCTTGCGCTCCGCTTCTTCCTCAGAATCCGGAGCTTCGGCGAGACCCACCGTGAGCCAGTCGTCTGGTACGCACTTGTCGAGCGTGCGCTGGTATCGTGACGGGAATCTCATGAGAGACTGAAGAGCGATGCTCATAAATATCATGGGAAGGAACATGTACGGATGGTGAATGACGTATACCATGACGAGCTGCGTGAACGCCGTGACGGGGATGGACTCCCAACTCAGGGCGTAGCTGAGATTATCACCGATCGATGTCAGGTTTGTGAGCACCCGTTGCATGCGCGCGATGGAGCTCTTAATACTCTTGACGCTCACCTCTTGCTTGGACGCGTCAATCATCTCCTTGGATACGCTTTCTGGTATGCACGGATTGGAGTTGTACAGACGTCGCATCACGTTGGTCGAATGCGCCTTGAGCATGCGGCGCTGCTCGACCTCATTGAGCGGCGAAATATACCACTTATCCGGCAGCACCGGTTGCATGTACCGATGCGCGAAAGCGGTAGGAGATTTATGTTTGAAAGTGAACGAACAACGAAGCGTACCATTCGTCATGACTGCTCCGCTTGGACCCAATGACTTGAGTGGAAAGTCATCCTCGTAACGCAAACCGTCGTCCAAACCTGAGAGTGTGCATCGAATTTTACCGATGAGGGTTCCTTTCGCCAAATTGAACACCCCTACGGTGACTGGATCGCTCGGTTCCATGATTGGATACCGAAGCCGAATATTCCATTCCGGATCCGTCGTGCCTTTCCGATCGGGCAAACGAGACCAGTACGGGCCCGTTTTCACCATGACAAAAGTATCCGGGTTGCCTTCGATGTCTTTCGCATCGAGAACGTCAACGGTGAGCCTACCGACAGCCTTTGATGCGTTACCACCGTGTAGATGTTCGAAGTACTCCTCGTCAAGGTAGGCTCTGACTTCAATGTCGCCGTATTTGACGCCGTGGGCGTCGCAATCCTTACCCTCTGGATCGAGCAACGTGTGCCACGTAGCCTCTGGTTGCTTCTTGATCCCCTTGTGCAACTCTAATTTGGACAATGGAATCTTCACCTCACCAATCAAATCATCGTAGCTAGTCACACCGTCGTAATCGTACATGCGTAATTGCAACTCTGAGTTGTAGGGCTTGGCGGCGACGAAATTGAAGGCGCTGTTCCATTCTGGATCGGTGGCGTCGTCGATGTAGTGCGTCTGCATCTTTTCAGTCACCGTACCATCCGGTTGTACGAGCGAAACCTCAACGTACGGGTCGCTCCCGTCATCATCGTCTAGATTAATGATGTTGCGACCGCGTCTGATTTCGACACGTACCAGGGAGAAGACGGGATCGCAAAAGTGATTCACCGCTTCAGAGGCAAGCGGATCTGGCTTTCTCAGCAACGGCACGCCTGCTACGCGGTACGCTTCATCATGACGGTTACCCAACCAATACTCAATCTCTATCGTCCCGGTGATTTGACGCTCACCTTCCCAAAACATGAGCTTTTCTTTGAGGTGGTTGACGTCGAAAAAGTCGGGTTGCTGATCCGCTGGCAAGTTTTCAAGCTTGACCGTCGTCGTCACGCGCTTGTTATTGTACACGCGCGTTCCCATCAAATCAAGCTTTGCATAGCCGATGAAATCGTTCAGCGCGACGTCGCGATCAAAGAGATGAAACTCCAACACATCCGTTTCATCCAGAGTAATCTTATTCGGCGGCACGCGAAAGGTAAAAATCTCATCCCATTCGGGGTTGAGCGTCTCGTAAATCGTCTTTGACGTCGACTCCAATCCGCGATACCTCACAGACGCAAACGGATCCGACGTCCCTCCGCTATCCATCGCCACGACGTCCGTCGCTCGAATTAATCGCACAAACAAGCACTTGGAAACCTCATCCTCGACATCGATGCACGGCAATTTCGGCGTCGGCCGCGGTTTTGCGCCCAGTTTACTCGCCTCTTCCACAAACGCCGTCGCTCGCGCCTTCAAATCATCCTTATACTCCTCAAACATCTCCTTCGCCGCCTCCACCGGATTACTCGAGTGTTGACCTTTTCTCTTCTTCCCATTCGCATCCCTCTTCCGATCCATCCCCGGTCCCGTCGCGTACCGTCTCTCCGAATCGCTCTGCGTCAAGTTCCAGTGCTCTCTCAAACAGTCAAACGCCGGCGCCGAATTCGTAAAACTCAGCGTCAACACCCGATCATTCTTCCCGTGCACCTTCAACTGCAATCGGCTCTCTCCATCGACGACGCTCACGTCTCGCAGCTTCACTCGCGCCGACGATCCGCCTCCACCGACGCTCACACCGAGGATGCTCGCGGTGAACGCCAATGCGGTTTCATAAATTGTCAATCGTCCTGGAACGGGTGCGCGCGCCGTCGGGTCGTGGTACACGCAATCAAAGGTGCCGTGTACTTTTTCCCGCGACGACGATGACGCCGCGGATGCGCTCGCCGCCGTCGACATCGCGGTCGTTCGTCGTCCGTCGTCGTCTGTCGCGATGTCAACGATTACGCGTCATCCATATTCTGCAAAGGTGGTTACGCGTTACAAATCTTGTTTGTTACTACATTTAGTGGTATAATATGAAGATGGACGGATTGGTCGTTCGTCGCGTTAGACTGCTCGCGGGCTCCCGCGTCGGGCCACCACCGCGGACTACGTGTGGTGTAATGTGACGATGGTGCATACCGCACATGTATTCTTGTCGTGCGTCGGCGTGATGCACGTTTTTAGACTGCGCCGATGATGTTGCTTGCGGGCTCCCAAGTGGCTTGCGATTCGTCAAAGCCGCGCCACTTGATGAGAAGTTGCTCGCCGCGACCGCGCTTGCGACGGTCGAGAATGGCTTCGAATTCATAGACATCGTTACCCATGATTGGACCGATGACGGTGTTGTCGTCGGAATCGATTTCGGAGAGCGGTTGGAGGCCGGACGTCTTCTTGGCGGACGCCGGAAATAATTGCTTCGTCGCGTCGGTTTGTTTGATGGACGAAAGACGCTTGGTGCGCTTCGCTGGAGATTGCGATGATGGAGATTGCGCGGCGCACTTGCGCGGGGATTTCGCCGGGGTGCGAGGAGACGTCGCGCCGGATCGCGCCGAAGCGGCGGGACGTTTCTTCGGCGTGCGTTGGACAATCATAAAGTCGTCGTCGTCGCTCACATCGGAATCCATCTCGTCGTTCTCGCTCGCAGAGAGGACGTCATCATCGTCAACGGTGCCGTTATCTTCGTCGTCTGTCGACGCGTTCGTCTCTTCTTCATCGTCTTCTTCATCGGAAGATTCAGAAGCCGCGGCGACATTCACCGGCGGGCAGAAGTCGTCTCGAAGCCACGCGCCCCACGGGAATGCCGTCTTTCTAGCGCTGATCACCGACGCGCTCTCGCCCGTCTTTTGATGCACGAGATAATCGTGCACGTTATCAAACCCGCTCGCGCGCGCGACACCGATGATTTGATGCGTCGGCGAGAGCCCCGCCTTTTTCCTGCACGGTCCGCAGTTGCAACACGTGACGCACCCTTCGCCGCAAGATCCGCGACACCTCGGACACGTCCAGCACCCAGACGCGACTGCGGCATCGATATCCTCCCCGTGACGGTTCCTCAAACACATCGTACAGAACGCCACTGGCAATCTCGCGCCCGAGCACGCCTCACCGACGCACGTCACGTGCGTCTCCACCGTCTTTTGTCGACACCAGTGACACGTCACGCCCTTTTCGCTGTCGTACACCCGACCGCCGACGGACCAAATCGCCCGACCACCTCGCGCGGAATCCGATCGATGGTGTTCACCCCGCGGCCTCGACGGCGCGCATCGGACGTACCCGCGATCATCTGGATCGGTTTTGTTATCATCCATCCCGGAGTAGTTGATTCGCTTGGTTTCCCGAGTCGACCGCCGTCTCTCGCTCTCCGGAACGACCGATCGCGGCGATCGCGTTCGCGGTGCGCCATCCTATCGCGCGTTCAATCGACGCGTCGCACGCGCGACGAAACAAAACCGTCAGCATCGAATCGTTCGCGTTTCATCGTCTCCCGTCGCGCGCGGATACCGTCGTCGAGTCGAATCTCAATGTGAAAATCTCGATCGTGAATTTGGCGCGAAAAAACGCACCCGCGACATCTTCCTCTTGGTCGGCGTCGGCGTTCGCGCGATCGTCGCCGCGAGGGACGCGATGCCCATCTCCGCCATCCGCCGTTTGTTCTCTTCGATGCGCGCCGCGCGCGCGGCTTCGAACGCGTTCGTGTCCGTCGTCATGCGTGCGTTCGAGTCGAGTTTTGTGGTTGAGTGACAGACGCGCGCGCGTTTGCAAATGGATGATTTTGGCGGGAAAAAGTGTCGAGCGAGTGTTTCAATGCGTTTCAATGGCTAAATCACGACGGGAAAACGCCGGCGCGGCGCAGAGCGACCCAGGTGCGAAGCTTGGTGTAAGCGGCGGCGTCGGCGAGACGTTCCTCTGGGGATTTGACGGTGAAAGGGACGTCGCGAACGACGCCGTCGAGCAAAGCGCGTTGGTTGAACGCGCGGTCGCGAACGACGTCTTGCGCGCGCGAAGCGGCGCGTTCGACGAATGCATTCGCGTCTGTGCGCGTGAGACGGTGGTCCGGTGGAAGGGTGGCGATGGCTCGATCGTAATCGAGAGGTTTTCCGTGGACCAGGGCTTCGAGGAGGTGGTTGAAGACGGTGGCTGGTTGAATCGCCTTGGGTTGCGTCGTCATCGCAATCGTCTCGCAGTGGGCGCGCTCGGAGCCCATGAAACGGTCGTATGAAATCTCCCAGTTTGGTTTGAGCATCGTCCCGCCGGGGCCCTTTTTTGGTTTGTACTCTGCGAGCGGCCATTTCGATTCCGGCGAGACGACGCCGAGAGAAATCGCGTCGGTAGACGTCGGCGCCGGCGCTTCCACATCCGCCAGTGCGACGGTTTCGTTGATGAGCGCGCTGAGTGCTTCGACGCCAGTGACGCGCACGCCGACGGCGCGAAGCGCTTCGACCGATCGCGGTTGTGAATACGCGATTCTCTTGCACAAGTGCGAACTGAGCACTGCCGCTGGCGCCATGCCGAGGGCGGATGCGCGTTCGTCTCTCCACGCCTCAATCTTCTCGAGGAGGTCCACGAGCGCGTCCGCCCGCGCAGACCTGCCGGATTCGCGATAGTACTTGAGTTTACGCATCCATTCGAGTTCGGCATCCATCATTTCACCGTGGCCGACGGCGAGTTCTTCTTCTGGGATGAGCGCGACGTCGACGCCCCCTTCGACGAGCTCCTTCTTCACGGCAGCCACCTTGGCCTTCAGCGCTCTCTCGGCGTGCGCGACCGACTCTGGCACCGTCATCATCAGTGCGGGTGCGTTTGGACTCAGAAATTGTTGAGCATCCGGAGTGAGACCGTACACGGAATACGACGCGTATTGACCCTTGACCAGGCGCTCGTGAACAATGTTAAAGTTTACCAAATTTGCCACCATCTCTTTGTAAAAATCGGCGCTCGAGCATCCAGCTTGCAATCCTTCTTCGTTTCGCGCCGCGTCAATCTGCTCTCTCTGCCAAGTTTGCACCTTGGCGGCGTTTGAACTGCGCCCTATGATGGTGTCGACCAAGCGTGTGAGTGGGAGCGAGCCGCAAAATCGCAAAGCGAGCAATATCGGCTTGCATTCTCTCGTGTAATTCCGTCTCGCCTCTGCCCCACCGCTCATGCGTTTGCAGTTGTCGCAGCTCTGATCGCAACGCAGAAAACGTGGGTTTTCGTCAAAGTGTTTCATGATGGCCACCCGTCGACACGTCTGTCGATCGATGGAATACTGTTTCAGCGCATTCGTGCTCGTCGTCTGCGCTTGCAACGCCTCCTTTGAGAGACCTTGCGTGTAAAAATCGCTAGAGTATCTGCTGAAGTCACCGTCGCCGTACATCATCGACACCGAGCTCGTGAGACCATCGCGACCGGCACGACCGATTTGCTGGTAGTACTCCTCCATCGTCTTCGGTGCTCCGTAGTGGAAGATGAAGCGCACGTCCGGCTTATCGATACCCATGCCAAAGGCTGTCGTCGCGCAAATGATTGGGCACCGGCTCGTGAGAAACGCCATGTGCGCGTCGTGACGCTCACTCGGGTTGAGCGAACCGTGATACATCCCCACGAGGTCGTCTCCCAGCCGATGCTTGAGCGCACCCGTTAGTTTCACCACGTCGGCGATGGTCGGGCAGTACACGACTGCGCTCGACGGGCGTTTCTTCGCGCCTGCGCCGCTCACTTGCTCAACGATGAAATCCAAATCGCGACCAAAATCAGTCTTACGTCTGACATCGATGCGAAGATTGGTTCTGTCGACGGAATTCTGAGCCACGTGAGGGTTCCGAAGCTTTAAAATCTTTTGAATATCCTCGCGAACGTGTCGCACCGCCGTCGCCGTCAGCGCCATGATCGGAACACTTGGCACGGCGTCGCGTAATACGCTCAACCGCTGATAATCCGGACGAAAATCGTGCCCCCACGCGGAGATACAGTGCGCCTCATCAATCGCAATCAACCCGAGTTTCTTCTCGTCCGCCATTCGCTTGATGCCATTCATGAATGACCCACTCGCCGCAATCTTTTCAGGCGTGACGTAGACGAACAAGTATTCCCCGTCAAAGACGCGTTTCTCCGCCAAAGGATCCATCTGCGCGCTTCCGAGAAACACAGCCACATCTCGCCCTTCCGACGAACCCGCGGTACTACTTGTGTTATTCAACTGCGTCACCTGATCCTGCATGAGCGAAATCAACGGCGAAACGACGAGCGACACCTTGCCCGTTGAAAACGCCGGCAGTTGATAACACAAACTCTTCCCGCTCCCAGTCGACCAAAACACGCACGCGTCGCGTCCATCTAGCACCGCCTCGATCGTCTCGACTTGTCCCGGGCGAAACGCGTTCAATCCGCGCGCGCGTTTCAGCGTCGCCAACAGCGCGTCCCGATCGGGCGCGCGGAAGTCGGATGCGTTTTGATTTTGAAACCGGCTGTCGTCATCCACCGCAACGAGTTTGACGCGCTTCGACGCCGAGTGCGAAGAGTTTCGACGCTCTTCCGCGGTGTGCACGGCTGAGATGAGCGCGTCGGCGTCTAGGTCGTCGTCCTCAAAGTCATCCGCGGGTCCGTTCGTCGGCGGCATCGTCGGTCCGTGGGTCCGTCCGTCGATCTCTGGGGAGGGTGCCTCGTTTCTCTTTGACGTTTTTCGAAATTCTCAGCAGTCTCTTCACGGATGGATGGATGGATGGATGAATGAGAGTTACACTGACGCGGATGTGGCTACTGATGTTTACTACTAAGCGAGGTAATTGTACTTTTGCGCATCCTCTCCGTCGCGCTCGATGAACTCGCGATCGATGAGACTCTCGATACGCTTTTTCAAATCGCTCGCCTTGGTTGGAAATTTGAGCTGAGACATGAGCTCGGAAATCAAGAGGGAGTGCGTCAAGGTTTTTCTCGTCTTCATGATGCGGACGATGCATGCGTCGATTTGGTGTTGACGGTCTTGGAAGACTCGTTCCATGGTTTGTTTGTTTTCGTCGACGGTTTCCTTGAGCTGAATCGAGTTTACCTTGATGCGGAAGAGGCGTTCGTTGAGGCCGGCGTTAAACTCAAAGACGTCGTCGTCGTTGACGTCGCGAGATTTGGGTTCCTTGTTCAGAATCCTCACCTTGCCGCACGCCAAAGACTGGAGAGCGCGCTTGAGCTCTTTTTCCTCGAGGCCAGATCCTTCGGCGATCGCTTGATAGGAGAGCTTCTCCGCGTCGTTGAACAACATGAGAACTATGCACTGAAACAACGATACGCTCAGCTCCTTTTGCCCATTGGCAAAGCGCGTCTTCAAGACACAGTGACTCTGGGAGTTTTGCCAAGTGAGCTTTCTTCCCGAGTATTTGCCCAAGTAGAAGCTTTCGAAGCGCTCTTGTAACACGGAAAGATGCGACGGTAGCTTGACGTCGACGCTTGGATAGGTTGGCCAGCATCCCGCGGTGATGACGTTGACACCCATCTCGATTCCATTGGAAAGTTTTTGGTCACCCTCGGTCGCTTGCCTGAAATTCGTCATAATTTCTCGGCTGAGTTCGATATCTTTAAACATGCCTTCGAGGTGTTGGGTAAACTGACTACCGCATTCAGCCTTGAGTTTACTAATCATGCTCTTTTCGGCGTCGATACTGGCGCTCTTGCCGTGCAACAAGCGCTTGGCGAGCTCCTTCTTGTAAAAGCCTTCAAACACGTCCTTGCCAACAATGTACCTGAACAAAACCAAAGCCTTGTCTAGAGTGATTTCTATTTCCTCGTCGCTCGTGCCCTTGTTGCCACTCTTCAATTTTGAATCAATGTACTTGGCAATGAGCTCCGCCGGAACGTTTTGTCGGCAATTAATAAACGACTCGAAAGATTCCTTGACGCCATTAATGAAAATGTCATTCGTCCCGTCGGATGCAGTGCGACCGAAAGCTTGGGTCACCACTTCGTCGACTGCCGTCTTCATCGCTAGCAATCTCTCCACCATGTCCTTATCGTTCGCCTCATCCTTGACAATGGCTGTGCCTTGCTGTTTCAAGTAGGACACAAACGCGGCACAGAGACGATCAGAGCCGCCATCCATGCGACCGAGCAAGGTGTGCAAACGCTTCAAATCTTCTAAACGATGCTGACGCATGAGATCTACGAAGCCTTTTTCTAGTATGTCTCCTATGTGTGCCTCGATTAACTCTTGTTCGCACACTCGCATCAAACCTCTCGACGTGCTCGAGTCGAGGTAGTTTGCGCATCTTTCAGCCTCCTCTGCAAGTCTGCGTTCGCAATGCTTCAAATAATCAGAGACATCCGTCTGCGCGCTGTATTCGTTGCCCTCTTTGCGATAAAACTCTTGGCTAGTACCCATGAACATGGTTTCAAAACTCGCGTAGACGCCCAAAGAACTCAGCGCGCGCAACACTCTCTTGGCCAACGCTCTGTCAATCTGTTCCCCCATGCGCTCGCGCTCGATGAGTTCGAGCAACCCTTTAAGAATGCGGTTGGACACCCCGCCAAAAGACTGCAAGTGTTCGTAAAAGAGCTTGAGACAGAGCTCCCAAAGCGGCATTTGCGGCATCGCTCCGTTCGTAGCAGTCGTAGTCGCAGTCGCCGTAGCGCCCGCGCGTCTCGCCGTTCGGTCCAAATACAAAAAAATAGACCGCAACGTCAACGCCTGCGAGCAATACTCCCCCCACGCCGCGTCAAAACTCGACAAAAACACCGACGCATCGGGAATCTTCCCTTTATCAAGCCCCTGAAGCACCTCCCGCGCCCGTACATCCGCCCCGTTTCTAAAGTCTCCGTACGCCTCATCCGCCCGCTTGTGCACGCACAGATTCTCCACCGCTCTATACAACGTCTCGTGCGACTGTTTCGTCGGTGTTCTCGACCGCACCGCCTCGATCGCGTCTCGAATCATTCCTCGCGCGTCTCTCAGGACGTCTTTCGGTACTTTCGGCGCGCGCGCGAACGGTCGTATGGTGATGAGCCCTCCACCGCGTTTCCCGCCCGCGCTCGCCGAACCCGAACCCGTCGTCGTTTTACCCGCCGCTGTCGCCGCCACCGCGCCGGTGGGCGCTCCCGCGGCCGTCGGACCGACGACCCGCGATCGGTCCCCGCGCGTCGACGACGACGGCGTCGCGCCTCTCGCTCCGTCGCGCGTCATCACTACCGCTCGTCGCGAGCGAGCGCGCGCGCGTGTGACGTGCACGTGAAGTTCAAAACGTTGACAAAAATATGCATATTCCAAACCCTAGATCACCGTATTTAACAATGTTTAACCTTATGTTAACTTTTCTTCTAAACCCTAATATGGGTACAATACATATTTAACGTTTATAAAAACCCAGGTAGAACCAAAATTGACGTCTAAAGATAAATTCTTCAAAAGAGGGGAAGTTGCGCATCGGGCGAGCGGGCGTCACGAACCGACGCGCCGTGGACTCGCTCATGTCGGCGACGACGCGAACGACGCGTCGAGAGACGGGCCCGACGACGACGACGAGCGGGACGACGACGACGGCGATGGCGCCGACGCGTGTTTCCGTCGTGCTTCGATGCAGGTACGAAAGGCGAACGACGACGCGCACGCAACCACTCGCGCGCGTGAATGCATTCTTTTTTAAACGACCACATTCGTGATGAACGCGAACGCGAACGTTTGCGTCGCTCGATGCGACGGATCAGGACGATTTGAAACTCGAACGGAACGATGATTGACGCGTGCGTGTCGTTTTGTTTGTGACGCGATCGTGTTTAGACCGTTAAACGCCAAGGAACGAGCGGAGAAGACACCGGAAGTGATTAGCGTGGACGAGAGCGCGCGCACCATGAGCGTCGCGCGCGCGTCCTCGGGGAAATCTTCCACGGGGAAAGATGGCGGGAGTTCTTCGAGGGAGTTCATGTTTGACGACGTGTTCGGGCCGAATTCGACGCAGGATCGGGTGTACGATTCAGCGGTGCGACCGATGGTGAAGGATGTGCTCGAAGGGATGAATTGCACGGTTTTCGCGTACGGACAGACGGGCACGGGTAAGACGTTTACCATGAGCGGAGCGCACGATGCAGAGTGCGATGTGTTGAGCAGTGAAGCCGGGGTGATTCCGAGGGCGATGTCACACGTGTTTGAGCACCTGGATAGCAAGGAGCTCGAGTATAGCGTCAAGGTGACGTATTTGGAGCTGTACAACGAGGAGATTACCGACTTGCTCGGACCGCCGCTCGAAGCGGATGGTTCAAACAAGACAAAGCACACGCTCATGGAGGATGGAAAGGGTGGTGTAGCTGTGAAAGGTCTTGAAGAAGTGTATGTGAGCTCGATTCAAGAAGTCTTCGCCGTGTTGAACCGAGGAAACACGCGCAGACGCACCGAGGAGACGCTTTTGAACAAACACTCGAGCCGATCGCACAGCGTGTTTAGCGTCACGGTGCACGTGAAGGATGTGTCGCCAGACGGCGAAGAGTTTGTGCGATGCGGTAAGCTCAACTTGGTAGACTTAGCCGGTAGCGAAAACATCTCGAGGTCTGGTGCGAAGGATTCGCGAGCGAGAGAAGCGGGTGAGATTAACAAGTCGCTCGTCGCACTTGGACGGGTGATTACGGCGTTGGTGGACAAGTCGGGCCACGTTCCGTATCGTGATAGCAAACTCACGAGGCTTCTTCGCGACGCGCTCGGTGGACGATGTAAGACGTGCGTTATTGCGACGGTTTCGCCGGCGTCGCATTCTGTGGAAGAGACGTTGAGCACGCTCGAGTATGCGCACCGTGCGAAGAACATTAAGAACAAGCCGTTGATGAATGGCAAGGTTCCAAAGAATGTCTTCCTGAAGGAGTTGCAAGATTGCATCGAACGATTGCAGGGCGACCTCATCGCCACACGCGAAAAGAATGGTGTTTTCATGTCCAAAGCAAACTACGACGCCGAGCAGAGCGAGCACGCGTCCACGAGGCGACGCGCGGAGGAGCTCGAAAACGCGCTCTCCTCTATGCAAGCCGAGCACGATAAGGTGGAGCGCATGTTTGATAAGACGAAAAAGAACTTTTTGCAGCTGAAAGAACAGCACACTACGGTTGAGAATGAGTTGGGCGAAACGAGAGAAACATTGAATGAAACTTCGGCCGAGTTGAGCGCGACGAAGAAGAATGTCAAGGAGAAGGAATACCTTCTCAACGCATTCGAAAAGACGCATGACGACTTGTCCATAGCCACGAGCAAGATGGCAAAGGATTTAATCGCGGCCAAGGGCGAAGCAACCGCACTTTTCGACAAGATTAGTCGTAAGGAGAGTGTCATGAACGCGAACGCGGACGTGATTCGAGAGCTTAGCAACTCGATGTGCGAACGATTAGAAACGCTCGAACGCGGCTTGGCTGGAATTCAAGAGGTCGAGCGAGAAGCTCGAACGCACATGAAGACGATTTTAGACGAATTTATGGTGCGCAAGGAGAATGAAGTGAATGCGCTCAAGGAGTCTGTGGCGACGATGCAACAAGCAGTGGAGCAGTCTGCACGAAAGGCGAGCGAGTACGCGCGCACGAGCATGCTCAAGCAAGCCGACATGCTCGCGCAAGCCGCCGAAGAGCTCCGCGCCGGAGCCGATTCCACGGCTGAAGCGGCAGTGCAAGCCGTCGTCGCCTCACGACGCGGTTGCGATGAAACGGTAGAATCTCTTCTCAAGTCATTGGCGAGCGATCGCGCTGCCTTTACCGACTTGGCTGACACTGTCGCGGCGACGTCTGAACGCGGCATCGCCGACTTCATGTCAAAGCACGCCCACGATCTCACCGCCATCCGCGAGCAGTTTGCATCCGAGTTTGCCGCGCGAGTCAAGGAAGACTTACCCACCGGTACAACCCCGGCTCGGGAATCTGCGCGCGCGCTCCTCGCCGATCCCGTCACGCCCAGCGCTTTTAGCTTCAACCGCGAGGACGTCCTCGCCCGTCGTCAAAGCGTCGACGGCAAACGCGCGACGCCGCGCCCGCCCCTCACCCCTATCGGTGGTTCATCCGTAAATTAAAGGTAAATCTTTCCTCTCCTCTTCGCTGTAATAACGATTTCAATCGCATTAGCACCTCCATGCGCGTCTTTTGACGCTCCGCCTGCGCGTCCTTTGCTCGTGTTTGAAACTGTTTGAAATTTTCTGTCGTGAAGATCCATGGAGAGCGCGGCGTGACTTTACACGCCGACGAGGCGATCACCGAAAGGATCCCCGACGTCATGGATGACGGTGCGTCATCTCTTTTAAGAAGACGCGACGCGTCGCGACGCGAACGAGAGCGACGACGACGACGACGACGACCGACTGAGTGAAACTGACTGAAAATTTTTTAAATAATCTCACTCGACAGATGGTGCAAACATCGCGTACTATGACGAAGATGGAACGCAAGAGGATCAAGTCGACGAGGAACTGGAGCGTAGACGGGCGCGAGGGGTGACGCCTTCGCAGGCAAAACTCAAGTTTGTGGACTTTTTGCGAAACTTTCGGTCGGCGCCAGACGCGAACGCGGTGGACGGTCGGTTGAAGTACAGAGACGCGTTGGACCAGGTAAACCTGCCGAAGGATGTCAAGATTTGCTTTGATGATTTAATCGCGCACGATGGGGAACTCGCGAGGGAGTTGAGGATGAAACCGAACGAGTATTTGCCGATTTTAGAGGAGGCGGTGGTGGAAGTTGCCGAGAGCGTGCGACCGAACGAGGAAGACGTCAACGAGGACATGGACGAGGAGGAGTTTCGACAGCACAAGGCGCGTCGCCCGAGCATTCAGGTCAAGTTGACGTCGAGAGAAATCCCGCGCGCTTTACGTAGCTTGAATTCGGGGGATGTGAACACTCTGGTTTACGTTCCGGGTATTGTCATCGCCACCTCGAAGGCGCGCACCAAGGCGAAGGAAATGGTGCTCGAGTGCAAGACGTGCAAGAACACGATGGCGCTCAGCGTGAACCCGGGTTACAGTGGTGTGAACATCCCGAGACACTGTGCGGCGGTGCTTTCTCGCGACACGCAGGTGGGTCAAGAGAAGAACCCGTGCGGTGTTGATCCGTATCGCGTCGTCCCGGAGAAGAGTACGTTTATCGATCAGCAAAATATGAAGTTGCAGGAGAACCCCGAGTGCGTTCCGGCGGGAGAGATGCCTCGAAACATGACGATTCTAGTCGAACGGACGATGGTGTTGACCATCGTACCCGGTACGAGGGTGAAAATCATGGGTGTGTACGAGACGACGAGCGGCGGTTCAAGCAAGCGCGAGAGAGGCGGAGGCAAGGTTGCAGTGCAGCACGCCTACCTTCGCGTCGTCGGTATCGAGGAAGAGACCGAAGGCGCTCGTGGTGACGCGCACTTCACGGATGCTGAACACACCGAGTTCAAGACGTTTGCGCACCGTCCGTTCAAGGATGTCATTGCGGACATTCGAGGTCGCATTGCGCCGGCGATTTTCGGTAGCGACGACGTCAAGGCTGCTGTGTCTTGCTTATTATTCGGAGGCACTCGGAAGAGCCATCAGGATGGCACACACAGAAGAGGTGATGTAAATGTGCTTCTGCTTGGCGATCCATCGACGGCAAAGTCACAATTTTTGAAATTTGTAGAGCGTACCGCGCCGGTGTGCGTGTACACATCTGGTAAAGGTTCATCCGCGGCGGGTCTCACTGCGTCCGTCATTCGCGATAGTAACGGCGAGTTTTATCTCGAGGGTGGTGCCATGGTTCTCGCGGATGGGGGATGCGTCTGCATCGATGAGTTCGATAAGATGCGCGATGAAGATCGCGTAGCCATTCACGAGGCGATGGAACAGCAAACCATTTCCATCGCCAAGGCGGGCATCACTACGATGCTCAACAGCCGCACGGCCGTCCTCGCGGCTGCAAACCCACCGAGCGGGCGCTACGATGACTTGAAGACGGCGCAAGAGAATATTGATTTACAGACAACGATTTTGTCCCGTTTCGACATGATCTTCATCGTGCGCGACGAACGTCTCTACGAACGAGACATGCAAATTGCAGATCACGTATTGAACATCCACGCCGGTGGAGGTGAAGAGCTCGCCTTGGCTGATCCACAACAAGAGAAAGAGCGCGCGTTTTTGAAGCGGTACATCGAGTATTGCCGCGCCATGTGTAGACCGCACGTGGGTGATCGCGCGATGAAGATGCTCGAAGACTCTTACGTAAAGTATCGCGAAGAAATGAGAGAACGCAAGCGCACCGGCGGCCACGCCGCCGTGCCCATCACCGTCCGTCAGCTCGAAGCCATCGTACGCATCTCAGAATCTCTCGCCAAGATGTGCCTTCAATCCACAGTCACCGAGGAACACGTCGCCGAGGCGCTCCGACTCTTTGAGGTTTCCACCATTGACGCCGCCAGATCTGGCGTCGCCGACATGGTTGTCCTCACCGCCGAACAGCGCGAAGAACTCCAAGTTGTCGAGACCCAAATCAAGCAAAAGCTCGCCATCGGTGCCACCATGTCCAAGCGTCACCTCATCGACGACCTCTCCCGCATCGGAGTCAACGAATGGGCCGTCACCCGCGCGCTCCTCGTCATGACGCAACGCGGCGACTGCGCCGAGCGCGCCGAAGGTCGTCGCGTCACGCGCATGCACTGACGATAGAAACACACCCGTTTGTTCGTTCGTTTAAAAACGTGTGTTCGCATCGTCATCGAAGCTCGCGTTGTAATCACCATTTCCACTCATGAATCAACGACTGATTGACCATCAAAAAGCGCTCGCGTTTGTCATCAGATTTCACACAGATTTTCTGGATAACGATCCACAGGTGGATTGGAACGGATTACAATCGCACGCTCCCTCCGCCACTTTGCGCCGATCGACGCGCACACGAAGCACGCAAAGTTTACATCGAACAGATCCGATGCACTCCGTCGCCGCGCTCACGCCGCGCGCCACCGCCGTCGCGCGAACGCAAAGCCGCACCACCGGTGGTGCGGGTAAGGCTATCCGCAACCGGGCGTCAACCGTCGTCGTTCGCGCGGGTGATCTCGAACCGGATAACATCTCCGTCCTCGTCTGCGGTGGTAACGGGGTCGCCATGGATGTGTTCCGCCAGCTCACGGAAAAGGGAACGTGGGCGACGGTGTTGCAGAGACACGAGACGAACCGAAAGGAGATCGAAGGCGTGGGTGGGTTTTTGGTCAAGGGGGACGCGTTGGACCCAAAGGCTGTGACCAAGGCGATGAACCAAAGCGATGAGTACGATGCGGTCGTGAGCACGATTGGTGGAACACCGGCGGATCCGCGCGCGGATAGCGAGGCGAACATTGCGCTGATCGATGCGGCCGCTGCGAAAGGAGTTGGTAAGTTTGTGCTCGTGACGAGCATTGGCGTGGGCGATAGCGCGGACGCGCCGCCGCCGAATGTTTTCGATGCGTTGAAGCCCGTCTTGGTGGAGAAGGCGAAGGCTGAAGAGCACTTGAAGGCGGTTAGCGCGAAGACTGGTATGCCGTACGTGATTGTGCGACCGGGTGGTTTGAAGAGCGAGCCGGCTACGGGAACGGCGGTGCTCACAGAAAACGTCGGCATCTGCGGCGCCATTCACCGCGAAGACGTCGCAGATTTGGTCATTCGATGCGTCTTGAAGGAAAAGGCGAACGGTAAGGTTTTGTCCGCCGTCGACAACGCGCAACTCTTCGATCAACCGGCGTTTGAACCGTTCGAAGTCTAAATTTTTTTAGAAATATTTTCAACAGTAAGGATACGTCTTATTTCTCATCAAAAGCATTGGTTTATTCTAAGTTTAGCGTTCTACCGGTAGCGAAAGATACATCGATTAGTGTACAACCTGCGCGTGGGCGAGAGCAAACTGCGCGCGCAGTTCTTCTTAAATACTTTTGTTGTTCGTGTCACCGTCTCGCATGCGCCGGGATGAGCTTGTCCTTCAGCTCTTCGCTCAAACCATCGAGTTCATCCTCCACAAAGTTGAACAGGGGCGGAAGCGGACTTCCGTCCGGTAACACGGTTGATTCGTCGCGCAGCTCGTCAAAGTAAGCGTGCGTACACATCGTCAAGCCGTCAAAACGTAACTCGGGCTCGTAAACGAGGATTTTTGAAATCAACTCGAGAGCCAGCGGGTCCGAGTTCTTTGAGAACACCTTGGACCACGAATGCGCTTTTATTTGCGGAAACTTAAATTCCGTGTAGTTGGGGTTCATACATGTTATCTGATCCTTTGTGGGCGTGCCCAAGACTTTGATAATCTCCACCAACTGGTCGACGCCGCTATCGCCCGGGAACAGCGGAGAGCCCAACAGCATCTCCGCCATGACGCAACCAGTACTCCAAATGTCAATCGCCGTCGTGTAGTTGGTCGCCCCGAATATCAATTCCGGAGCTCGGTAATATCTAGAACAAATGTATGAGATGTTTGGTTCGGTCGGGACCAAAATCTTTGCGCTACCAAAGTCGCAAATCTTCAACACGTGCGTCTTTGTGTCCACCAACAAGTTTTGCGGTTTAATGTCTCTGTGACAAATTCCGAGCTTGTGCACAGCCGCTAGCGCGCGCCCCATCTGATACGTGTACAATTTCACAAGTAGTCCAGGTACCCGCTGATTGTTCTTGTGATAATGCTTACTGATTCTGTAAACCGTATCGGGAACAAATTCTAAAACCAAGTTGAGGTACACCTCTTCGTCCTCCGTCGTGTGATAAAAGCTATGTATCAATTTCACCACGTTTGGATGATCCAGCTCCTTCATGATTTGCAATTCTCTATTCTTAAACCTCTTGTCCTGCAAAACCTTCTTGATCGCCACAACCTCATCGTTCTCTCGACACCTCGCCTGGTACACGACGCCGAAGGACCCGTTTCCAACCACCCTCGACGTCTCGTACGAGATCTCCGCCGCGTCCGTCACCGACGACCCGGTGTGCACGACGTGTCCAACCACGTTCGGATCACCCTCAATCTTCAACGTTTCGTACACCTACGCATCGATCGTTCGCGTCCGTCGCACGTCGCACGTCAGTCACGAGAACCCACGAATTCCGCATTCACTCAATCGAGAAATTTTAAACGACTCATTCCGTTCGCTCGCGTCATCGTCGTCGTCGTTCTACGTCTTCGCGCGACGAACGATACGAAACCACGCACCGCATCCTTCGCCATGCTCTTAATGGTCAAACCCTCTATCTCACCCGCCACGCGCGTCGGGTCCGTCGCCGTCATCGCTCGCCGTCGTTCGCGCTCCGTCGCGCGCGTGCCCACGAACCCGAACGAACGACCCGGTCGGTCGGTCGGTCGGTCGGTCGTCGTCGAGACGCCACGCGACGGAGCGATCGCGAAACCGCACGCGGGAACGCGCGCGCGTGTCAACGAGACGAACACCCGCGCGTCGTCCGCGTGTGTCGCGCGAGTACGCAGCGCTCGGTCGCGACGACGAACGAACGAACGGGTTGAAACAACGGTCGAGAGTTTGGGCGAAACGACGCGTCTTTTCGAAAAATGTAATCCGTTAGGGTTTGGGTTACTTGAGTCTTTACTCGTCGAATGGTGACATAGTCGGTGTTTGTAGAGTCGTGATTCGTCGATTTACCCCCCTGATGTGACTTTCCGTAGAGTCGAGGTCAAGATTGATGATGATGATTCTTTTGACTTCGTCTGACTTCGATTTCGATGAGAGAGATCTCTCGCCAATCACCGACGCGCGCGCGTTCGATACCGGCGAAGGATCGAGCGGACGAACGAGACGAACGACATGGCGACGACGGCGTTGCACCCGAGCGTGAAGTGGTGCGAGAGAGAGGACAAGGTGTACCTGACGATCGAAGTGCAGGATGCGCAAAAAGTGGATGTGAAGATCGAAGAGACGCGCTTTGACTTTGCGTGTGAAACGCCCGAGGGACGAAAGTACGCGGAAACGCTGGATTTGTTTGATAAAGTTAAGATGGATGCGTGCACGTACGCGACGACGGGACGACAGGTGTTTGCGGTGTTGGTGAAGGAGACGCCGAAGTGGTGGGGTAAGTTGTTGCCGAGCGGGACGAAGAAACCGGCGAACTTGAAGGTGGATTTTGACAAGTGGGCGGATGAGGATGACGATGACGTGGGAGACGTGGATACGTCTGGATTTGATATGCAGAGCATGATGGCTGCCATGGGCGGAGGTGCCGGTGGTATGCCTGGGATGATGCCCGGGATGATGGGCGGCGACATGGGCGGCGGTATGGGCGGCGCCGGCGGTCCGGGAGGTGATCCGGCGGACATGGCCAAGCTTCAAGAACTCATCGCGTCCATGAAGTCGGAAGAAGCCGCTGGTGCGGGCGGCGCAAAACTCGAACCGGTGGAAGAAGAAGGCGAAGAGGCCGGCGCCGACGACTTGCCCGACATCGCCTAAGTTGGTAAAAATTACCGTATGAAAACGTAATAACTTCTCCGTGCAATAAAAAAAACGAACGAAAACTGAGTTGAATCGATGATGATGATCCCGCGAGCGTGAAATTTACATTTGTCTATGACTGGCGCCTCGATATCAATTAGAGCTTTTTGGATTTCGACGACGAACGCGCCATTTCCTTTTCTCTCTTCTCGCGTGCTCTAGAGATGGATCTAATCGCCACCTTGGACGTAAGTCTCGCTCTCTTCGCGCTCGGAGGTTCGGGAGTTAAAATTTTCGCCGCAATGGCAACCACAGCGCACGCCGCAACGCCACCGACGACGTACGCGCCGATGGCTTCAAACGCCTCTCGCGTAGCAACGTCTCCGGCAATCACGTGACTCGCGATGACGACGGAGGGATTCATAAATCCGCACGAGTACCTACATCTCTCTACCATGGCTGTCATGACATAAAACCCGCTCCCGAGCGCGGGAAGCAACGATTTAGAAAATGTCTTCTCGGCGACGCCAAAAAACAAAAAATTCGCCGCGGCGACGGCGAATTCCGCCATCGCAGCCGCCTTGAACCCACCCGCCGGGAAAATCGGCACCATCGCAGCCTTACCCTTAAACCAACTCGGATACGCCGCAGTGAGTTTGAGCAAAGTCGCGAATGCGACGACGTGGGCCGACACGCTCGTCAACGCGCCCGCGACGGCGCGTCCGACGCTCATCTCTCCCAGCATCGCCCTCAGCACATACACCGTCGGGTTATTCGTCGCCCCCTTTGACGCCCGCGCGTACGTTGGCGCAAACACCACGGCGAGTTCGATGAAGAGCAGCGTCACCAGCGCAATCTCCGCGTCGAATTCGATGGAATACTTGGACCAATCGATGCGCGTTTCCAACGCTTTGGTTTGCACGTCTAACAGCAAGAGCGTCGTGCAGACGATAAAGGAGGAGACGAATTCGGCGATGAGTGGAATCTTCATCATAGTTATCGTCGTCGTCGAAGCGTGTTGGGCGTGTCTTCGTCGCGAGTCGATGAGTGGCGCACGCGAGAGAGATTTTGAACAACACGATCGCGCAACAAAGTGTCAACTTGTTTTTACTGTTGCGCGCGCGACTCGCGACATTTCTTCAAGTTACAGTGCGTATTGAAAGAATACTAATCGGGTAATTCAACGCGAACGCATCACGCCACGGGTTCTGGCTCGGGAACGACGAGGTCTGGGTGCGTGGCGTTGACTATCGGCACGCAGCGCTCGCAGAGTTGAGAGTGCTTGGCGTCCGCGCCGACGAGGGTGGAAAAGTTCCAGCATCGAGCGCACTTGTGGCCTGCGGCGCGTGCAATGCCGACAGAGACGGAACCGGCGCCGGGAACGTCGGTGATGGATTTGAATTCGCACCCGTCGACGGCTTGAGCGGCGGAAGAGGTGACTTGCACGTCGGAGACGATGAAGAGGTACCTCAAATCGTTGGCAATTTCTGGCGAGTTGAGACGAGCGGTGAAATCGGCGTCTTCGCAGTGGAGATTCACCTTGGACTCGAGAGACGCGCCGACGAGCTTGGCGTTGCGGGCGTCTTCGAGCACCTTGTTGACGGTGTCTCTGATCTCCAAGAAGGAGTCCCAGAACTTGACGTCATCGCTGGCGAGGTTGGACCAGGCTTCCGGTCGCGTCGGCCAGCCAGCAATGAAGACGGAAATGGCTCCTTTTGGCTTGTCATACGGCAACGCTTGGAAAGCCTCCTCCGCCATGTGCGGCGTGAGCGGCGCGATGGCGGCAATCAAGCTTTCGACGGTTGCGGACACAACCGTTTGGCAAGCGCGACGTTTGATGTCGTTTTGTTCACCAATATACAATTTATCCTTGCTCACATCCAAGTACACGTTTGAGAGAAACGTGGTGAAGGATGAAATCGAAGCGACAACGCGCGCATAGTCGTACGCCTTGTACGAAGCCTCAATTTCATTCATCGTCGCATCGAGACGGTGAAGGATGTACTTTTCAAGCGATGGAAGATTGTCGTACTCAATCTTTTCTTCCGGCTTAAAGTCGTCCAAGACGCCCATCAAGAAGCGAATCGTGCCTCTAAGCTTGCGGTACGCTTCGCTCGTTTGCTTGATGATATTCATACCAATGTTCACGTCACCCGAGTAGTCAGTGCTAGCAACCCAGAGACGCAAGGTATCTGCGCCGTAGCCCGGCTCTGCCTTTTGGTTCTTTCCGCCTTCGATGACTTGACGCGGATCGATGACGTTGCCCAAGCTCTTGGACATCTTGTATCCCTTTTCGTCGAGAACGAAACCGTGAGTCAAGATGGTCTTGTACGGTGCCATGCCGGAAGAGGCGACGCCCGTGAGCAAACTCGACTGGAACCAACCGCGGTGTTGATCGCTTCCTTCCAAGTACAAGTCAGCAGGGTAAGACAAGCCTCGAGACTTTACAACGCCAGCCCAGGAGGTGCCGGAATCAAACCACACGTCCATGGTGTCAGAGCCTCGCACGAGATCACCCGCCTTCGACTTGTACTCTTCTGGCAATAGCTCCTCGATGTCCATCTCCCACCATGCGTCCGTACCACGCTTACGAACAATGTCCGTAAAGTGAGTGATGATCGCCTCGTCCATGAGCACCTCGTTGGTGTCCTTGTGGTAAAAGGCGGGAATCGGCACGCCCCACGCGCGTTGACGAGAAATGCACCAATCGGAGCGTCCACTCACCATCGGTCGCATTCTCTTCGAGCCGGATTCCGGAATGAAAGTCAACTTGTCTAATTCGCTCAACGCGTTATCACGGAAGCCCTCAACCGAAGCGAACCATTGCTCAGTGGCGCGGAAGATGGTCGGCTTCTTTGTGCGCCAGTCGTACGGATACTTGTGGTTGTACGCCTCTTGCTTGAGTAGCGCACCGGCAGCGGTGAGCTTCTCGATGCACAACACGTTACCGTCACCCAACACGTCTTTCCCCTCCAAATCGCTACCAGCCTCGGCCGTGAACAAGCCAGCGTTATCGACCGGGGAATACAATGGCAATCCGTACTTCATGCCAGAGATGTAATCGTCTTGACCGTGACCCGGAGCCGTGTGAACCAAACCGGTACCCGCGTCAGTGGTGATGTACTCGCCACCGATGATGACGGGCGACTTACGCTCGTACATGGGGTGCTGGTACTGGACGTTTTCCAAGTCGGAACCCTTGAACGTGGCGAGAGTCGTGAGCGTCGTCTCAAGCTTGGCTTGAACAGTCTCGCGCAAACCATCTGCGACGACGAGTGTCTCGCCCGTGGATTCGTTACGCACGACGCTGTAGTCGAGCTTGGCGTTGACCGCGACCGCGGCATTCGCCGGCATAGTCCACGGAGTCGTCGTCCAGACAGCCAAGGACGCGCCTCCATCAGCCGTCAAGAGCTCCTTCAATTGCGCCGGAGCGGAATCCGGAACGTCGCTCACCTTGAAGGCGACGTAAATACTCTGGGAGACGTGTCCCTCTGGGTACTCCAACTCAGCCTCCGCGAGGGCAGTCATAGAAGACGGAGACCAGTGCACCGGCTTCTTACCTCGGTAAATGTGCCCGTTGAGGAACATCTTACCGAAAACTTCCAGCTGCGCCGCCTCGTACTCGGGTAAGAGCGTCATGTACGGCTCGTCCCAATCCCCCCAGATACCATATCTCTTAAACTGTTCGCGCTGGTTATCCACCGTCTTCATCGCAAACTTCTTCGCCTTGTATCTCAGCTTGATCGGCGTCAACTGCTTTCTCGCCTCGGCATCCATACTTTGCAAAACCTTGAGTTCAATCGGCAAACCGTGGCAGTCCCAACCCGGAACGTACCGCACCTTTTTCCCATTCATCATCTCCCACCGGTTCACGAAATCCTTCAAAATCTTGTTCAACGCGTGTCCAATGTGCAAATCCCCGTTCGCATACGGCGGTCCATCGTGCAACGTGAACGCCTCGGCGTTTTCACGCTCCGCCAGCGTCTCGTACACCCGGTTATCCTTCCACCACTTTTGCATCACCGGTTCCTTTTGTACGCTGTTCGCTCGCATCTCAAACGTCGTCTTTGGCAATCGCACCGTCGCGCCGTAGGCGTTATCCTTCTTCTTCCCACCGCCGTCCGCTTTACCACCCTTACCCGCGCGCACGATGAGCGCTCGTCGCGTCGTCGCATCCGTGTTCACCCTACCCACACCGAACGACGAAGTCGACGACCCCGGTCCTCGCTTCGTCGCGACGAAACCAAACTGTCGTCTCGCCGACGTCGCGGACGCCGACGTCGTCGTCGTCCATCGCGTCGTCGTCGCCACCGTCAATCGCATCATTCACGTCGGTCGCGTCGCGGCGTCGTCTGTCGTCGCCGTCGAAAGGCGCCAAGCCGCCGACGTCACCGTTTTGCGATGCATGGTTTTATCTTTGATGTTTTTGAGTCGATTGTTCGTATTATATTCTATTTATTCGTGTCACGTCACCAAAAGTAAGGTTATACCGTTTTTAATTATTGATGCCTTCTGAAATCATACACTACGTAACAATAAACCTAGGGTTTGGTTAGGGTTTTGATGTACAGAAGCGCTTGGAAATTTTCAAATCCGTGGCGACAGACGGACGGACGGACCGAGCCGACGACGACGACGACAGAGAGAGACGGACGACGGACGACGAACTAACGTCATGGATGACGAAGACGATGATGGATACACGTACGGCGCGTCGATCATGGATGATGGTGCAAACGACGGCGGCGACGTGGGACGGGACGATGAACCGAGAGATTACGATCCGAGTTCGCAAATCGACGGCGCGACGACGACGACGAACGGGAACGACGACGCGGAGATGAACCTCGACGAAGGATACGAACCGGTGACGAACGAGGTGATGATGCTGAAAAAAGCCTGGGTTCAGGAGCGGTTAGCGCCGGAACTCTTGGAATACAAGGCTTTGTTGGTGGACGCCGTCAAGGCTATGGTGGACGCGCAAGAGCGAGCGGTGGAAGAACGAGAGCGCGCCGCGGCGGAAGGCGGCGGGGACGATAACTCTAACGCGGCGAAAATTATTAACAATTTACTTTGGGTTGAGTTGAACCGGGTCAAGTACTTGCTGAGAGAATACATGCGCACGAGGTTGAGAAAGATTGAGACGTACGCGTTGCACTTGTACACGACGCCCGACGCCGCCGAAGCGCTCAGTCCGGCTGAGAAGAAATACCTCGAAGCCTACGTCGGTGCCGTGTCCGAACACATGCAATCGGCGCTCGAAGTTTTACCAGAGGGGTATCAAAAATTACTCAAAGAGTACGACGCGGGCGAGGAGGAGGAAGCAGAGTGGATGAAACCCAAGCCGGATTTGGACTCCTTGGTGTTTTTCCGGTTTAGACAAGACGTCAACAACTACCTCGCCCCGGGTGACGACGAACCGGTGGACATCGCACGCGGGAACATAGTCATGGCCAAGTATTCCATGTTCAAGCCTCTCACCGAGATGGATCCTCCCATGGCTGAGCTCACGTAGTAGGCTGGTTTTAATTTCACATTCGTGTTGTAGCTCCTCGCAAAACACACACACACACACACGCAGGCGAGACGCGCGCTTTTGATCCGTTCGATTCACGACTCGACGCGGCGCCATCCTGCGACGCGCGCGCGGAAACGCACACATCGATCGCGTGAAACATGCAAAGCGTCGTCCCTGCGGCGACGACGAAGCCGACGCGGTGTGCCTCGTCGTCGTCGGTGTCGTCGGGTTCGCGGCGACATCGACTCACGGTGCGAACGAACGCAGCCAACGCGAGAAAAGGAACGCCGAGAGAAGACTACGACGCGTCGACGATCTTCTCCCCGGCGGTGCAACCGGCGTTCTTGCCGACGCACATCGGTGAGTTGTACGGCTTGGAGCGACGTCCGAGCCCGTTCGCCGAGGGTGGGGCGCTGTGGGAGTTTGGATTGGGGCAGCGGTTCATCGACAACTCGGACAGCGTGAGCCTGAATCCGTTACGAACGACGGCTACGGATGACGCCGTACCAGAGGATACGATGTTTAGTGATGAGAGAGCGGTGCGAGCGGGTGCGAGAGAGACGATTTATTACGATCCGAAGACGGTTCGGGCGGCGATCGTGACGTGTGGGGGACTGTGTCCGGGATTGAACGACGTCATTCGGCAGATTACAATCACGCTGGAAGACTACGGCGTGAATGACATCATGGGTATCAAGTATGGTTTTCGTGGGTTTTTCCAGCAAGGGGATAATCCGCTGGAGATGCCAATCAAGTTGACCTCGGAGCTGGTGGATGACATTCAAATCACGGGCGGGAGTATCCTCGGATCGAGCCGAGGCGGCGCGGATATGCCCGCCATTGTAGAACAGATTGAAAACTTGGGCATTGATTTCCTTTTCGTCATTGGCGGTAATGGATCTCACGCGGGTGCGCTCGCGATTGATAAGCTCTGTCGAGAGCATCAGCTCTGCACTAGCGTCATCGGAGTTCCGAAGACGATCGATAACGACATTCTCTTGCTCGATAGAACCTTTGGCTTCCAAACCGCCGTGGACGAAGCCGTCAAGGCTATTCGCTCAGCAAACATTGAAGCGAGAAGCGCGGATAACGGCGTCGGTTTGGTTCGTCTCATGGGCCGACAATCCGGTTTCATCGCGATGCACGCGGCTTTGGCCAGCGGATGTACGGATGTGTGCTTGATTCCCGAGATTGAATGTCACCTCGAAGGCGACGGCGGCGTGTTGGCGCACATTGAACGCGTCCTGGAACGACAAAATCACGCCGTCATCGTCGTCGCTGAAGGCGCAGGACAAGAGCAACTCGGTATGCTCGGGGAAACGGATGCAAGCGGTAACCCAATTTTGCAAAACTTTGCCAAATTTTTGCAGCAAAAGCTCAAGGATAGAAAGCCCTCCGTTGATATCAAGTACATCGATCCCACGTACATGGTGAGAGCGTGTAGAACGAATGCTTCTGATGCTGTCTACTGCTCAATCCTCGGCCAAAATGCGGTGCACGCTGCGTTCGCTGGATTAAGCTCCGTCACGGTAGGCATGTGTTCGGGTCATTACGTCTACCTTCCGATTCCGCCCGTCATTGCGGCGGCTCGCACCGTCGATCCAGAAGGGAGAATGTTCGAACGCTTGCGCTTTGCGATTGGACAACCAACATTTTCTAAATAGAGGCATGTAACACTGAGTCACTCGGACGAGCATTTTAAATCCAAATGTGTGCAATTTACAATCAGCTAAAACGTGATGGAAAATACTCGTATGGTGATGGAAGCTGCGTCTAAATTCTTGTGTCCCGAAATGGCTCGGGCAGTCGCCAAGGCGGTCGAACCGGCGGAATGGTCGCCGTGACCGTAAGTAATAACGGAATAGAGCTCGCTCAATTGAGCAAATTGTATCGCCCTATACCAATCGATCATTGCCCGCATGACAACTAAGCGCGATGGAGGAGAAATGAAATGATCTCCACCATCAGAATCGATAGAATACATAAAGTGAAATTATTATTGGCCCCGATTTCCCGCGAGTTCGTCTCCATCGAGCACCCCTTCAATCATACCGAGGTGCTGGAAAGATGACGAGTTGCGCCGCATGTGCTGCGGATACAACCGCTCGTTTATCGGGAGCGTAAATGGTTGGGCACCCGGTTGAAGATCCGAGGTGCCCGTAGAGCCAGCACTGCCACTACTCTGCGGCTTGATGGAATTCATGCCGTTTTGCGCATGGTTACCATTCATCAACCCAACGTTGGGTTGCATCAACTGTCTCGCTTGTTGCATCGAGATGTCGCCCGAGGTACCAAACAACCCGTTTCCTGGTTGAACTAAGGAGTTGTACCTCATCTGGAAACCTTGCGCGTTGCCGTTGTAGTCGACACCGCTCGCCCCTTGGACGTTGTTGCCCAGTGAATTCAAATTGGACAAAGTTTGTTGATACTGCTGCTGATTAAGTCTCTGCTGTTGTTGCGCGTCACCGCCTTGCTGAGAGAACTGAGACTGAAGCATCATCGGATCGACTCGTGAAAGCGGTGGGAATGCCATGCTGGTGCTGCCCGCAGTGTTGAGCGTAAACGGCAACGACCCACCCATCATCGACTGTCCCTTCAACATCGCCGCCATGCTATGTGTGCTGTCGCTTTCGCTGCTTCGCGCGTTCAACCACTCGGCCGATGCGCTCGATTGTCTCGGAGAGCCATTCTGTGGCGATCCACTCCCCGTCGGTGACGGAGTGTTCGAAGATACGTTTCCTAGTGGATTGCCAAAGGCATCCGTTGGTACTCTAAGCTGCGATGTATGATGCGCAAAGAAGCATGCGCGGCGGTCGCACGCCCCTCCGTCCTTGCACAATTGCGTTCGATATCTAGATGGATGAAGCCAGCACTCAAACACGCCGTGCGCGTACTCACACACGTCGCCCTGAAGGCAGGACCCTTTGCGGAACTCTGGGCACGCCGTTCCGCAGTAATTGAACCTTCTCGGGTCTCGACGACGCGCCTTTTCTCCCGGATGCGTGAACGGACACTCTGTCCAGTCGTGCGCGCGGGTTCGCGAGCACCTTCGAATCTTAAACTCGTACATGCGGAACTCATCACTCATCAGCGTCTCCTCGTCCAACTCTTGCATTATGCCGTTTTGCGAGTTCACCGCGACGTTACCTCCGTGCTGTCCTCGACCGCCGCCAGTGCTGGCGCTCCCACCCGAACTGGAGCCACCGTTATCGCTCGTAGCGTTCGAATCGCTCGTGGTGGACGGCAGGCAATCCGCCGGGACTCTACCGTACACGTCGCGCGCGTTTCTATCTGCTCCAAAGAGCAACAAAGTCTTAATGGCATCCGTGCTCAGCGCCGCGCCTCCCGCCGCCGCGCAGTGCATCGCGGTGCATCTCTCCTCATCCTCGCTACGCAAGTTTGGATCCGCACCCATCTGCAGCAGGTACAGCAGGACCTCCAGCGATCCGTGCGACGCCGCCACCATGCACGGCGTCCTCCGTTGCCGCTCCAATCCTTTCCCTCCGTTTCTCGGCTCTGCGTACCAGTCTCCCATGAAATCCACCGGCACGCTTTGACGCTCAATCAACCATCGCATCTGCGCCAAATCATTGCTCGCCGACGCCGCCAACACCGGCGACGTGCTCAGAGACATCTCGGTCGTCGCGTATTCACCCCCTCTCCAGTGTTCGCGTTAGACAAAGTCTCCCGATACCGCGCGCGAAATGCCGAGATTACTCTCGAGAACGCGAGCCAACGCGCGCTCAAACTTTGTCTCGACGACGACGAAGAAGAAAGCGACGCGATTCGCCGACCCTGCGTTCGCACGGAATGATAAACCCACGCATCATCGTCAGTCGTCCAGTCCGGACACGAGGGCAAAGGCGAGAAGAAGAACGAGACGAGAAAACAACCCAATCCGTGGCCCCCTGCCTCCCTATCCACGCGCGACGGACGCGCGTATGGAAGCGCGCGAAACACACGAAAAACCAAACTCATGGCTCGATCGTGGTTTTTATACGCGACGCCACCGATCCGCGCGCCACCGTCATCCGGTTTTCGTAGATTTTTTTAACCGTAGTCTGTCGCGAATGGACGAGTGATGACCCGTGAAACGCATCCATCCATCGCTCAATCCGGAACGGAACCGGAAACGGAACGCAACGGAACGGAGCGACGACGGAGCGATCTCGACTCGGATTCCAATCCAATCCGCGCGTTCGGTCGTTCGTCCGTGGCCGACGCGATGGACGCCGGAGCGACGACCGACGCGACTTGCGGTGAAGAAATAAACGAAACCGATGCGACGACGCGTCGTTGACGTCGTTCGGTGAAACCGCCGATTGGACGAAACCGCCCGAACGCCGATCCGTCAAACGCGGACCGGAAGAGACGCGGACGCGGAGACGACGGGTGAAATGCGCGAGGCGACGCGCGCGCGTCTCGGAGGAAGGAGACGACGCGCGAGGCGACGCGACGGGATCCCGGGGGATCTGGACTGGGAAGAAAAATTTCGGAATCGCGAGCGAGGGGAAACGAGGGAGGCGACGCACCTTTCGAACCGTCCGAGCGCGTCGACGGTGTTGACCCCTTCGGGCACCGCGAAATCGGTGTCCGGGCGTGTACCAATCCGCGTCTCTCCGTCGCCGTCGCTCGACGCGGGAGGCGAGCGTTCGATGGTGACGGAGGGATGCGCGCGCGTCTCTCACCCTTTTTGAGTGCGGACGACCCGGATTCGGGATTCGCGTTCGTTTCCGTGCGCGTCGGTCGCGAGTTTATGCCGCGACGACGGTCCGCGGAGTCGTCGGTCGTATCATCATCGTCTTCAACGACGACGACGACTGGTTGTTTAAACGATAAATTTATCGATCGACGTGAAATCGTCAGAGCGTGTTTTCACGCATCGATTCGCGTTGACCTCTATTTTTACGCATCTGGAATTCCCGCGAACGCCGCTCGACGCCGTGGGTGCGCGTCGTCGTCGTCTCGATCGGTGTTTTCATCGATTAAATCGTTGATGCGGTAGTTTTGTCGATTAATTTTCATCTTTGTGATCGGTCATTTTCAGGTTCCACGAGGTCCACTCCCGGGTCTGGGGCGAAAAATATCTACTCGAAATCGTATCTTTTTTCAAGTCGCCCGCGTTTTTTTGAGTTGGGATTTTATATTCCACCTCAAATGTTGATAAAGTACGTTGTGTCGTGTATATTTGAACTTGATCGGTTAACAGTTTATTGAATATGAATGTACCGTAGTAGTATCGCTTCGCTCGCTCCCTCGCTCCCTCGCTCCCTCGCTCCCTCGCTCGCTCTACTCTATTCGGATTTCTTCTGGAGCGCCTTGACCTTATTGTTGTGCGTGGCGACGTGATCTCTCCACAGCGAAGCTGCCTTCCAATCGCCAGAGATGAAAAACATGGCGCCCATGGCGAAACCGCCGCTCCAAACGCCGACGAGAAAGACGCTGAGGACGGCGTACGGCTTGGCGCCGAACAAACGAACAATGTCGCGCGAGAGATCGCGAGCGGTGATTTTGATTTGCGTCAAAAACGGTGGCTTGGCGAAGACGATCGCACCAGACTTCTCATCCACGGCGTAGGCTCGACCGGTGGCGGATTTTCTACCCTCGGGTTTGGTAAAGGCGCGCAACGACGGCAAGTCTCTGGCGCCAGAGTATTCGTACGCCAAGCCCTCGGTGAAGAAATACAACGTCGGGAAACCCTTGATGCCGAACCTACCGTTCAAATCCTTGGCCTCCTTGGCGCTTGAATCCACGCTCACCGCAACGGTCCCTTTTCCTGTAAACTCGCGCGCGAACTCGTCCCAAATCGGCGCGAGCTTCTTACAGTGTCCGCACCACGGCGCGTAAAACTTCACCGCGATCGTCGCCTCTCGCGGCGCTTGTCCGAGGTATCTCTCGAGATCCGTCGCTCGAACCTCCATCGCTCCCTTCACCTTCGTCGTCTCCGCCGGGGTTTCTTCCCCGTACGCACCGACGGTCGACATCGTTGTCATAATCATAATCACAGCCGCGCTGAGCATCTTAAACATGGAAGAAGACCCGCGTCGTCGTCGTCCATCCATCGTCGTCATCGTCGTCGTCATCGTCGTCGTCGTCGTCGAGTCGTCCTCTCGGCTTGTTCTCGGGTGCCCTTCGTTCGGATCGCGATCGCGTCGTTGACTGCCGACAACCAGAGCGAAACCGTGATCATCATCATCGTCGTCAGTTCACACCCTCTCGTGAATGCCAAACTTCAAAACGCGAAGCCACCCGATCGCGGTCACCGTCGCG
>Ga0255778_10000106_pt1 | contig 71663 bp, 54 predicted proteins | sample 071ome_31_FD_179976 | JGI IMG/M metagenome (GOLD analysis project Ga0255778, IMG submission 179976) | Coastal salt marsh microbial communities from the Groves Creek Marsh, Skidaway Island, Georgia - 071405CT metaG (version 2) | ecosystem: Environmental > Aquatic > Marine > Intertidal zone >...
TCACCTTTAACTTAGACTCACAGCCTTGGAACGGGTATCAAACCCTCACTGATTTCTATAACTCCTATGAAGATGGTGACGTAAGAAAACAATCTAACTTCCTCGTTGGACAACAATATTCTTACGCTGGTTTACCACTAAACGACTGGGCTGCAGATGACTATGATTCTTCTGGGAAAAAATCACTTGGTTTAGCCTATACACCTGAAATCAATGAATTAGCACCCGATTCAGAACGTCAAAGTGGTGCTCGTATGTACAAATTCAGCCATGCTCAATTTGAGCGTAATGAGAAAAGCAACGATTTCCCAATCTTGCGTTTATCTGAAATGTACATGAACCGCGCTGAAGGTTTAGCTCGTGCTGCTGGTGATTGGTCATTGGCTTTAAACGATGTAAATGTGATTCGTAAGCGTGCTGAAGTTAGTGAATATACTAGCATTGACGCTGACGAGTTCTTGGCTGAGCGCGGAAGAGAATTCTATCAAGAATCTCACCGTAGAACTGATTTAATTCGTTTCGGAAAATTTGGTGATGCCTGGCAATTTAAGAGTGCATCGCCTAGCTACAAAACATTAATGCCTATTCCAACAGATGCTATCATAGCTAGTAATGGAACGTTAAAACAAAATGAGGGCTATTAATTAGTTTTAGATATAGTACAATTGAAAATGGGTCATGCCTTTTATGGAATGGCCCATTTTTTTACTTTCGTAGGTATGAAAGGGACATTATCCATCATGTTGGTTTTAACTACTCTTTTATCATGCCAACCCGTTCCCCAAAAGCGGTTTGAATTGCGGCAAGATACTGCGCTGCAATTCCGCAATCAACTTGAATATACACAAGATTTTAACCCCTATACCTACCGAAATTTTTACAACGGTGCCGGTGTAGCTCTGGGTGATATCAACAATGATGGTTTGCTCGATGTTTATTTCACGGGTAACTTAGTGGACAACAAACTTTTTCTCAACAAGGGCCAATGGCAATTTGAAGACATTACGGCTCAAGCCGGGGTGGCTTGCCCGGGAGTTTGGTCTACCGGAGCCACTTTTGCCGATGTGAACGGAGACGGTTTGCTAGACCTCTACGTTTGCAAATCGGGTAAACCCGGGGGTGAAAATCGTCATAATGAACTTTTTATCAACCAAGGAGACCTCACGTTTCAAGAAGCGTCTAAAGAATATGGCTTGGATGTATTAGGCTTATCTGTTCATGCTGCCTTTTTTGACGCTGATCTTGATGGCGACCTCGATTGTTATGTCCTGAACAATTCCCTGCGGTCTGTAGGGGGCTATGATCTAATTAAAGACCAACGTACTATTCCTGATCCAAACGGAGAAGGCAATAAGTTTTTTGAAAATCAAGGAGGCAAATTTGTTGATGTTAGTCAAAAGAAAGGCATCTATACTAGCGCCATTGGTTTTGGACTGGGCATAACCCTGAGTGATTTTAATAATGATCGGTTTCCGGATCTGTATATTTCGAACGACTTTTTTGAGCGCGACTATTTTTATCTTAACACCGGTAACGGTTTTGAAGAAGCCCTTGAAGATTATTTTCAATCTACTGCCATGGGAGCTATGGGAGCTGATGCCGCCGATCTTAATAACGATTTGCTTGCCGATCTTTTCGTGACCGAAATGCTGCCGGCAACGCTCCAAAGACAAAAAACAAAAGCCAAATTTGATTCTTGGGACAAATATGCCCTAATGCTCAAAAATGGCTACACCACTCAATTTCCTCGAAACGCCCTACAGCGCAACATGGGCAAGGAAGGCTTTTTAGAGTTGAGTAGAGGGGCTGGTGTGGCTGCCACAGAATGGAGTTGGGCCTCTCTCATTTTTGATATGGACAATGATAGCTACAGCGATATTTTTGTAGCCAATGGCATTTTTAAAGATTTGTTAGATCGAGATTATTTGGCTTATATGGCCAACGAAACTCAAGTTCAAAATCTTTTACAAGACAAGCAAAACGCCATAAAAAATCTTATTGATATAATGCCTTCAAAAGCAGTGCCCAACAGTGCCTTTCAAAACAAAGGCCATTTTATTTTTCAAGATAGAGCTCAAGAGTGGGGACTGGGAACCCCCAGTTTTAGTAATGGCAATGCCTATGGCGATTTGGACAACGATGGCGATTTAGATCTAGTAGTAAACAATGTCAATATGGCGAGTTTTGTTTACGAAAACACCACGGATACCCTCACCAACAGAAGCATCTCTCTCCAACTTAAATCGAACTCTAAAAATACTTTTGCCATTGGTGCCAAAGCCATTATTTATTATGGAGAAGGTAAAAATCAGATGCGAGAACAATTTCCTTCGAGAGGATTTCAATCTTCCATTGCCAATCGATTGCATTTTGGGTTAGGAAACACCCAATACATTGATAGTTTAGTTTTGCTCTGGCCCAATGGAGCAACAAGCACCTATGGTCAATTGAGCACCAATCAAGTGCATGAGTTTTGGGAGCCCGAGGCAAATAGTAGTCCCAAAGTGCCCACTACTTCTCCTCCAAAACCAGTTGAAATTTTAGACTTTGTGCATCAAGAAAACAATTGGATAGACTTTAATAGAGAACGCCTCATTCCACAAATGTATCATAACGAAGGGCCAGCTCTGGCTACAGCAGACCTAAACGGTGATGCTATTGCTGATATTTTTGTGGGAGGAGCTAAAAATCAAAAGGCTGCCTTATTGCTTTCTCAAGCCAATGGGTTTCAAAAAATAACACTTCCCTTCGAAATAGACCAAGCTGCAGAAGATGTGGTGGCAGAATTTTTTGATGCCGATGCCGACGGCGATTTAGATCTTTATGTTGGAAGTGGTGGGCGTGCTTTCTCCCAGTTTTCAGCGAGTTTAGACGATCGTTTTTATGAAAACGTAGGTAAGGGTGCTTTTGAAAAAAGAAAATCGGCTTTCACTTTTGACAAACCTTTTCCCACCGGAGGGGTTGCCGTTGCCGATTTTAATCAAGACGGAAGGCTAGATTTGATTTTGGGAGAACGCTTTGATCTTTCTGTATATGGTAAAAAAGGAAAGCTTCACCTTCTCCTAAACAATGGGGAGGGCCAATTTTTAGCGCAACAAAATGAACAATTAGAGGCTGTTGGTCTCATCACTCAACTTGCCGTTGCCGATATAAATGCCGATGGCTGGCCAGACCTCATTGCTGCAGGCGAATGGATGCCTCTTAGCATTTGGATCAACCAGAAAGGTGTCCTTCAAAATAAAACCAAGGAATATGGTCTAGCCAACACTAGCGGACTTTGGAACAGTGTGCTGGTGGAAGATTTAAACGGAGACAACAAACCAGATTTCTTGGCAGGCAATATGGGCACCAATACCTTTTTTAAACCTGGCATGAAATTATATGTAAGCGATTTTGACCAAAACGGAAACCTTGAACCCATCATTTGCTTTTTAGAAAATGGGAAAGAGTATCCTATAGCCGATAAAGATGAATTGATTGCCCAATTGCCCTATTTGAAAAAGCAGGCCTTAAAATATACCGATTATGCCCAAGCCTCCATAACCGACTTATTTTCTAACACCCAATTGGCCGACGCAGAAGTGAGCCAGTTGCAAACTCTAGAAACTACACTCTATTTGAGCACCCCATCAGGGTATGAAAAAAAGGAACTCCCTCCTGAAATTCAATATGCTCCAGTTTATGCCATGACTCATTTGTCCTCAGAAAACACAACGGAAGGAACCCTGTTTTTTGGTGGCAATCAATTTTTAGTGAAACCTCAGTTTGGGCGCTACGATGCCTCTCAAGGGTGGCAACTAGACTACCAACAAGAGAACGGAGAATGGACCTACAAACCTCCCAAAACTTTGGCCGTAAAAGGGCAGATAAGACAATTGGAAATTGTACCTTTAAAGGCCAAAAAAAAATTGCTTATTGGCCTAAATAATAGTGCTTTACAATGCTTGAGTTTAGATTTATAAAAAGTAAAAATGGCATGAAAAAGCTTTGGTATATAGGGTCTGTTTTCATGATTATATTTTCCCTAAAGGGGTGTAAGTCTGATTATGAAAAAATGGTAGATCGTGAATTGGATCAAAACAAAAAAGTAGACTCTCTTTTTTTTAATTATCGTTTGGGCGCTTCCAAAGACGAGTATCATGAAAAAAGTTGGCAATTAAACCACAATAAAGTAGTGGTGCAAGGGCGCTCCTACCATTTCATGAAATATGTCTATCAGGATCCTTCTATGCCCAACAAGCAAAATGATTTCATTATGGAATATACCGGTAAGTTTAACGAAGACCGTAAACTTAACGGAATGGAAGTTATTTTTTCTCATAGGCTTTGGGTGCCTTGGAACAAAAACTACCACGCTGAGCAATTATTGCCAAGAATTTTAGATTCCATAGAAAAATGGTATGGAGGAAATGCGTTTAAAAAATTTGAATTGGAAAACGATTCAATTCCTGCTGTCCATGTGAAAGTGGATGGCGATAGAAGATTTAGAGCATTTTGGAAAAACACCCAAGACGTTATCGTAAAAATTGATGATTTAAATGAAAACAATTAAGCCCCTTCTGATCCCTTTCTATTGGCCAATGCTCCTAGGTGTTTTACTTTTTTGGAGTTGTAACAAGTCCGAAGAATCGCCCATTCCTTTTAAACTACTTTCAAGTGATCAAACCGGAATTGCTTTCTCAAATGACCTCAGCTATACCGATGATTTCAATGTCTACAAATACCGAAATTTCTATAATGGTGGAGGTATTGCCGTAGGCGATGTGAACAACGATGGCTTAGTGGATCTTTATTTTTCTGCCAACCAAAAGCCTAATGAGCTTTATCTCAATCAAGGCAATTTTACCTTTAAGCGCGTAACCGAAGAAGCAAAAGTGGCTGGCACTAAAGCTTGGTCAACCGGGGTGACCATGGTAGATGTCAATGCTGATGGCTGGTTAGATATTTATGTTTGCAACTCAGGCGATGTGGCCGGAGACAACAAGCAAAATGAACTCTTTATCAACAACCAAGACGGCACGTTTACCGAAGCTGCTGCCGAATATGGACTAGACGATCGAGGTTTTTCAACCCATGCTGTTTTTTTTGACTATGACAAAGACGGCGATTTAGATGTATATCTGCTAAACAATTCCTATCAAGCCATTGGCAGTTTTGATTTAAGACGCAACGAACGCCCCAAAAGAGACCAATTGGGTGGAGATAAATTAATGCGTAACGAAAACGGAAAATTTGTTGACGTTAGCGAAGAATCAGGAATATATGGAAGTGTGATTGGCTTTGGCTTAGGGGTAACAGTGGGTGATGTGAACAACGACCATTGGGAAGATATTTTTATTTCAAACGATTTTTTTGAACGCGACTACCTCTACCTCAATCAGCAAAACGGGACTTTTAAAGAGGTGCTTACTCAGCAAATGAAATCTATTAGTGGTGCCTCCATGGGAGCCGATATGGCAGATATTGATAATGATGGAGACAACGATATTTTTGTAACCGAAATGCTTCCTGTAGACTATCAACGGCTAAAATCGGTAACAACCTTTGAAGATTGGAATCGGTATCAATACAATGTTAAAAATGGCTATCATCACCAGTTTACCCGCAATATGCTGCACCGCAATAACGCCAACGGCACCTTTAGTGAAGTGGGGCGTCTTGCCGGGGTAGAGGCCACCGACTGGAGTTGGGGCGCTTTGTTTTTCGACATGAATAACGATGGCCTAAAAGACCTCTTTGTGTCTAACGGAATTTATAAAGACCTCACCGACCAAGACTATTTGCAATATATCTCCAATGAGGAAGTGGTCAACGCTCTAATGGAAGAAAACAAAGTCAATTTTGAAAAACTCATTGACATTATTCCCTCCGAAAAAGTGCCTAATCAAGCTTTCATTAACCGGGGAAACGCACTTTTTGAGCCCGCTCAACATTTAGGTTTAAATACCCCAAGCTTTTCAAATGGTTCGGTATATACTGATTTGGATAATGATGGAGACCTAGATCTAGTAGTTAACAATGTGAATATGGAGGCTTTTGTTTATGAAAATCAACAGCCCAAAACCAACAACTATTTACAACTTGAATTAAGAGGAGCAAATCAAAACACCTTTGCTTTGGGCACACAAATTTTGGTAGCCACCCCCAAAGATACACTCTATGTTGAGCAACAACCCGCACGTGGTTTTCAATCGAGTGTGGATCCAAGATTGCACATAGGCTTGGGAGAGGCTACAGAAGTTACCCTCACAATAAATTGGCCATTGGGCAAAAGAACGGTTATAGAAAATATTAGTAGCAATCAAAAATTGGTTGTTGTAGAAGATGAAGTACTCGCCACAGCATCACTTGCAAAACTTCAAAAAAACAAATTATTTCAAGCTGTTTTAGACCAACCGTTGCTATATAAACACCAAGAAGCTAATTTTGTTGATTTTCACCGAGAACGACTCATGTATCATATGTGTAGCACTGAAGGCCCCGTGACAGCTCAAGGCGATATCAATGGAGACGGAAGGGAAGATTTAATCATTCCAGGGCCTAAAAACCAAGCTACCCAAATTTTTCTTAACTCAGAACGAGGCATGCTTCCCCTCAATCAAAGCGATTTAGAAAAAGAGGCGCGTGCAGAACACACCGAAACACTTTTGTTTGATGCCGATCAAGATGGTGATTTAGACCTCTATTTAGCTTCTGGAAGTATTGAATTAAGTGCTTTTTCAGACTTTCTTTATGACCGACTTTATTTTAATGATGGAAAAGGAAACTTTTCGATGTCCTCACAAAAATTTCCTTCGGCAGAATTTCCTATCAGCACGGGCTGTGTTAAAGCTGCCGACATTGATAAGGATGGTGACCTCGATTTGTTTGTGGGCGAACGCATTAAAATTGGAAACTATGGCCAAGCAGGTTCAGGCTATATACTGCAAAACGATGGGCAAGGACATTTTAAAGATATTACCGCTGAATATGCTCCAGATTTAATTTCGTTGGGGATGTTAACAGACGCCCTGTTTCAGGATTGGGATCAAGATGGTGACCCCGATTTAGTCGTGACAGGGGAGTTTATGGGCTTGGAAATTTTTGAAAATAAAGAGGGTCGTTTTGCTCGTTTGGCCAACAATCCACTTGCTGACTTTAAAGGTTGGTGGAATACCCTACACCTTTTTGATGTAGACCAAGATGGTGATTTGGATATCTTAGCAGGCAATCACGGGTTCAATTCTCGTTTTAAGGCAACACCCGCTCAACCCATCAAATTATACCTCAACGATTTTGATCGAAATGGCTCTCTAGAAGGCATTTTGACCTTTACAAATGATGAAGATCGCGATATGCCCTTTGCTTTGCGCCACACTTTAATTGATCAAATTAAAAGTCTTAAAAAGAAATTTCCGAACTATCAAACCTTTAAAAACGCCGATATCAATCAAATTTTTACCTCCGCAGAACAAGAAGGAATGCAGGTTCTAGAAGCCAATACATTGGCCACTACCTTGTTTGTAAACCAAGGTGGATTTGCGTTTGAGGCTCTGCCACTTCCACAAGAAGCGCAACTCAGTCCCACCTTTGCTATTGCCCACCACGATTTTGATGGCGATGGCGATGCCGATGTTGTTTTAGGAGGAAATTTATATCGAGTCAAACCAGAGGTTGGCATTTATGATGCCAGTCACGGCCTCTATCTTGAAAATCAAGAGGGAGCTTTAACCCTAACGGCTCATGCACAAGACTTTTTTGTTGAAGGAGAGGTGAGAGACATCAAAATCATTGACGATATTGTGTATGTTTTTCGCTCTAATGAAAGTGTGGCCCTCTTAAAACCACAAAAATGATGTATAAAAAAAGTTGGCTTTTATTTTTATTGCCCTTTTGGGCTTGCCAAACCAATTCTGAAGCTCCCATAGAAAATCCTAATTTTAACATGAAGGTGCTGGCTCCAGAAGTTTCCGGAATTGCCTTTGCAAACCAACTAACCGACACCCCCTCACTCAATATTATTGAATATCTATACTACTACAACGGAGGTGGTGTGAGCGTGGGTGATATAAACAATGATGGACTAGACGATCTTTATTTTGCAGCAAACCAATTGCCCGATAAGCTCTATTTGAATTTAGGAGGAATGAAATTTAAAGACATTTCTGAAGCGGCTGGGCTCAACCAAGAACCTTCATGGTCCACGGGCGTTAGCATGCAAGACGTGAACAACGACGGCTTATTGGATATTTATGTGTGTAAGGTTGGTCAATTCAACAACCTTCAAGCCCACAATGAACTCTACCTCAACAACGGCAACCTTACCTTTACAGAAGTGGCCGCCAATGTTCAATTAGACTTTTCAGGTTTTTCAACCCAAGCTGCTTTTCTAGATTATGATCAAGACGGTGACTTAGATGTTTATATATTAAACCATAATATTCATACTGTTAGAAGCTATGGAAATACCAAAGCAAGATCCATTCCTGATGAAAGGGCCGGCGATCGGTTTTTTGAAAACAAACTGAATGAAACGGGCGTTTTTGAAGATGTAACCAACAAGGCCGGAATCTACAGTAGCGCCCTCGGTTATGGCTTGGCTGTGGGCATTTCAGATTTTAATAATGATGGGTGGCCTGATATTTATGTGGGTAACGATTTTCACGAAAACGACTACCTCTATCTCAATCAAGGGGATAAAACTTTTGTTGAGGCAATTGCCTCTGCCACCAACCACACTTCAAGATTCACCATGGGGGTTGACATTGCCGATATGAATAATGATGGGCATTTGGACTTTTTCACCACAGATATGTTGCCCTATGACCCTGAAATTTTACTTAAATCGGGAGGTGAAGATCCAGACCAAGTGGTTCGCATTAAAGAGCGTTATGGATTTCGACCTCAATTTGCCCGAAACCATCTACAAATCAACAAGGGCGATAACACTTTTTCTGACCTAGCCCTACAAACCCAAACTTTTGCTACCGATTGGAGTTGGGGCGTTCTTTTAGCCGATTTTGACAACGATGGATGGAATGATATTTTTATTCCCAACGGCATAGTAAAAAGACCCAATGACTTGGATTATATCAACTATTTGAGCAACACCAACTTTAGTCAGTTTGAGCAAACCCAAAAAGACCAAGCCAGAGAAAAAATCATTCAAGAAATGCCCACTCTGGAAATTCCCAACCTTCTGATTCAAAACAAAGGCAATTTGCGTTTTGAGGCAGTAGAAAAATCGGCTGTGGGCACACCAGGATATACCACCGGAGCAGCCTATAGTGATTTAGACAACGATGGAGATTTAGATTTGGTATTAAACAATATTAATGCTCCTGCTCAAATACTAGAAAATAATACCAATCAAAATAAAGGGTTAACCCTCCTTTTAAAAGGAGACGAAAACAACACCAATGTGCTAGGTACCAAATTGTATTTTTATGCCAATAACCAAATCAATGCCCAAGAACACCAAACCGTAAAAGGATTTCAATCTTCTTCTAGTGCTAAAATTCATTTTGGCCTAGCTGCCAAACAATCCATAGACTCCCTGCTCATTGTTTGGCCCAATGGAACCCAACAAATAGTTAAAGATTTTCCAACTCAAACCCTTACGCTGACTTTGCCCAAGGAAGGCCATGTCTATGCTGTTGAAAAAGAAGCTAGAGAGGCGTTTGAACGATCAACTTTCCCCTATCGACATAGAGAAAACAGCTATTATGACGAAGACAAAGAACAACTAATTCCTGAACGCCTTTCGCAAGAAGGACCTGCGGTTTTATATGCTGATTTTAATCAAGACAACATCAAAGATTTTTTTATAGGGGGTGCTAGTCAGCAACCCGCTCAAATTTTGTTGGGCAACCCCCAAGGTGGTTTTGAAAATGTTTTTGTACCCGATTTTGAACGCGATCGCGGGTTTGAAGATGTAGCTGTTGCTTCCCTTGATATTGATCGAGACGGCGATTTAGATTTATATGTAGGCAGTGGAGGTAATGAGGTTATTTCGCCCAACCCCATGTATGAAGACCGAATTTATGTCAACGATGGTAAAGGAATCTTTAGACGAGCGCCCATTTCTCTCCCACAAACCAACACGGGTTGTGTGGCCATAGCCGACTTTGATAATGACACCAATCCAGATTATTTTATTGGCAGTAGAAATATTACGGGAGCATATGGGCTAACGCCCAAAAGTTTCATTGTGCAAAATGAGGCTGGTAGAGCTATGAAAATTTTAGACCGTCAACAATGGGGCATGATTACCGATGCTCAATGGGCCGATTTGAATCAAGATGGCTTTTTAGATTTGGTGTTGGTGGGGGACTGGATGCCCATTACTGTTTTGATTAACAAAGCGGGCAAAAGCTTCGAAAATCAAACTAAAGCCTATGGTTTAGAACAAACACAAGGGCTGTGGAATACCCTAGAAATAGCCGATTTCAATCAAGATGGCTTATTGGATATAGTGGCAGGCAATGCCGGGACCAATGGAAAATGGCAAGCAAATCCCAAACAGCCAATCCGACTCTACTTAGATGATTTTGACAACAACCAACAAGCCGACCCCATCATTTTTTATGCCTACGGCAAAAGCTATATTCCATTTGCCACCAAAAACAAACTCACAGCCCAATTGCCCGGAATTAAAAAAAGATTTCCAACCTACAGCACCTTTTCTCAAGTGTCTAATGTTGAAACCCTTTTGGGAAAAGCTGAAAAAGAGATCTTACAAATCAAGCAAATAGTAGAGCTGCGCTCCATGCTTTTTCTCCAACAAGAGAGTGGTTCTTTTGAAGGAAAACCACTTCCTACAGAAGCCCAACTTAGTAGTATTGAAGACTTTAGTTTTAATCCAACTACAGGAACTTTAGCCTTTGTGGGAAATAGCACTAGTTATGTTGCAGAACTCGGTCCAAGTTTATCTAATCCGGGAGGGCTCTTTACACAATTCGAGTCTGGTGCGCAAAATTTTAAGGGATATAAGCGGTTTCCCTTACCTTTGAATACGGTGGCGAAAGAAATTGTTCAACTTGATGGGGGCAATTTTGTGGTTATTACCAATAATAATGATTCTTATCTGCTAAAACCAAATGAATAAATCTCCATTCTTATGAAAAAACTACTTTTAATTACCTTCATCTTCTCCTTGCTTCTCGGAGGATGTGGAGCCCCTTTTGCTCCTGAAAAACTGGAAAACCCTGAACTATTCCAAAAGGCTGTTCAAAACCTGTCAGACATTGTGGTCTACGATATTTTTTCACCCCCTGTGGCTTCAAGAGTCTACTTATATCCCACCCTTGCAGCCTACGAAATTTTAGCCCAATCTATGCCTGAAAAATACAATTCGCTGAGCGGCCAGATAGCCCATTTACCCCCCATTCCAAAGCCCGAAAATGAAAACTTCAGTCCCCATTTAGCAGCACTATATGCGTTTAATCAGGCTGGAAAACAACTCATTTTTTCTGAAGATAAAATGGCACAATTTCAAGAATCTTTTGAGGCTGAGCTTAAAGCCATTGGGGTTCCAAGTGCACTAAAAAGAAATTCAAAAGCCTATGGTTTGCAGGTGGCTGCTCATATCATGGATTGGGCAAGCAAAGACTTGTATAATCAAACAAGAACCTTTCCTAAATATACCATTTTAGATCCGCCACAGTTTTGGAAACCCACCCCTCCAGACTATATGGATGGTATTGAACCCCACTGGAAAGAAATTAGAACCATAGTGCTTGATTCTGCCAACCAATTTTCACCCAAACCTCCTTTGCCTTTTGATCTAAAAGAAGGTAGTCCTTTTCAAAAGCAGCTGTATGAAGTTTATCAAATTGGCAAAGAATTGAATGAAGAGCAAGTAGAAATTGCAAAATTTTGGGATTGTAATCCCTATGTTACCCACCACCGTGGTCATGCTATGTTTGCCACCAAAAAAATTACGCCAGGAGGCCATTGGATTGGCATTACTGGTATTGCCGCCCGTACGGCAAAAAGTAGTTTTGATGAAACCGTAAACGCCTTTGCCAATGTTACCATTGCCCTTTTTGATGGCTTTATTAGCTGTTGGGATGAAAAGTGGAAAACTTTAGTAGTTCGGCCAGAAACCTTGATTAATGCCTATTATGATGAAGAATGGCTGCCCCTTTTACAAACCCCTCCTTTTCCTGAATATACCAGTGGACACTCCGTTATTTCACGAGCTGCCGCGGTGGCTTTAACCGATATTTATGGGCCTAATTTTTCTTTTGTAGACACCACTGAATCTGTATATGGCTTGCCTGATAGGAGTTATGCTTCTTTCCTTCAAGCTTCCGAAGAAGCCGCAATTTCTAGGCTTTATGGCGGCATTCACTATATGATGGCCATTGAAGAAGGGGTGCTACAAGGGGAACGAGTGGGCAATTATGTGGTAGAAAAAATTCAAACACTAAAAAAAAGCGCAACAGCTTCTGTGGAATCTAAATAATTTAAAATGAATAAAAAGCAACTTTCTTTTTGGCAGATTTTGACCATGAACTTCGGTTTTTTTGGCGTTCAGTTTAGCTTTGGATTGCAGCAAAGCAATATGAGTGCCATCTACAAATATTTAGGGGCCGAGGAGTCTGAATTGCCTATGCTGTGGTTAGCAGGTCCTGTTACCGGACTTATCGTGCAGCCCATCATTGGAGCCATCAGTGATGGCACCTGGTCACCCAAATTCGGAAGAAGAAAGCCTTTTTTCTTAATCGGTGCTCTTTTGGCGAGTCTTGCATTGATCTTCATGCCCTATTCAAGCTCTATCTGGATGGCAGCTGGTTTATTGTGGATTCTAGATGCTGCAAACAATATTGCCCTTGAGCCCTATCGCGCCTTTATTTCTGATAAATTAGATAAAAAGCAACATTCCATAGGATTTTTAATGCAAAGCTTTTTTACGGGATTGGGCACCACTATGGCCAATTTTACACCGGCTATTTTGGTTTCATTTGGAATTTTAGCGCTGAGTGATAAAATGGATAATGGAATTCCGGTGTCCACCTATTGGGCCTTTGGCATTGGAGCCTTTGCTTCTATAGCCACCATTTTAATTACCGTTTTCACCACTTCAGAATATCCACCCACTCCAGAGGAGCTAGAACGTATTAAAAAAGAAAAAGAACTAGGCAACCCAATAATCAGAACCATTAAGAATATTGCGGTAGCCTTTAAAGAAATGCCATTGACGATGAAACAACTCATTCCTGTGATGTTTTTTCCTTGGTATGCAATGTTTTGCTATTGGCAATATCTCACTTCAGCTCTATCACTATCCCTCTATGATACCTTAGATCAATCCACCACCTATTTCAACCAAGCTCAGTTGTTAACAGGCAATCTCAACGGTACCTACAACATAATATGCTTTTTAATTGCCTTTGCCATGGTGCCCATTGCCCGAAAATTGGGTGCCAAACAATTGCACTTTTTCAGCCTGGCAATAGGGGGCACGGCACTATTAATCATGCCTCTTTTAAACGATACTTCGGTATTGTTTACCCTTCCCAATCCCTTTGGAGAAAGTCTCCAAATTCCTCAAATATATTTGTTTTCCTTTGGTTTAGGAATCACTTGGGCCAGTATGATGGCCATGCCCTATCAAATGTTGGCGGCTTCTATTCCCGCTGATCAAACAGGCGTCTATATGGGCATATTTAATATGTTCATTGTCATTCCTATGATCATTCAAATTGTTAGCATGCAATATTTTGTTTATGATCTTTTAGGAAAAAATCCCATTAACGTAATTCGATTAGCGGGTGTCTTTTTGATATTGGGAGGCTTATTTTCATTGCGGGTTGGCCAACGCAAGTCAGTTGCTACAGAAGGATAAAGGGAAGTCCATTCAATTTAATACCTTTGTTTAACTAAACCCAAATAATGAAAAAAGACCATCAAAGACGTGCGGCTTTAGTCTATCATGCTAAGCCAAAACCGGGTAAGACAGAGGTAGTTCCCACTAAAAGCTATCGCACCCAGCGCGATTTATCTCTAGCTTATTCGCCCGGAGTGGCGCACCCTTGTTTAGAGATTGAAAAAGACTTGGCTTCGGTCTATAAATACACCAATAAAGGTAATTTAGTAGCCGTTATTTCCAATGGTACTGCGGTTTTAGGTTTGGGAGATATAGGTCCAAACGCCTCAAAACCCGTGATGGAAGGCAAAGCGTTGTTGTTTAAAATATTTGCGGGCATTGATGTATTTGATATTGAAGTAGACGCAAAGGATCCCGAGGAATTTATTGCTGCTATAAAAGCGATTGCTCCAACTTTTGGAGGCATTAACCTTGAAGATATCAAAGCACCTGAAGCTTTTGAAATTGAACGCCGTCTAAAAGAAGAGCTCGATATTCCTGTGATGCACGATGATCAGCACGGAACGGCTATCATTTCCTGTGCGGCACTCTTGAATGCAGCAGAATTAAGCCATAAAAAAATGGAAGAGCTCAAAATTGTGGTCTCCGGAGCAGGAGCAGCAGCAATTTCCTGTTCAAAATTATATATGGCTTTTGGGGTTCGCAAAGAGCAAATCATTATGACCGATTCTAAAGGGGTGATTCGCGCAGATCGAGGAAATCTCTCCGCTGAAAAGGCCCTTTTTGCAACCACTCTTGATATAAATACCTTAGAAGAAGCCATGCATGGAGCAGATGTTTTTATTGGCCTATCAAAGCCAGGCATTTTAACCCCTGAAATGCTTGTGTCCATGGCGCCAAACCCAATTGTTTTTGCTATGGCTAACCCCGATCCAGAAATTGATTATCCCTTGGCTTGTGAAACCCGAGAGGATGTGATTATGGCCACCGGCAGATCTGACTATCCTAACCAAGTGAACAATGTTTTGGGCTTTCCTTTCATTTTTAGAGGGGCTCTAGATGTGCGTGCCACTAAAATCAATGAAGCTATGAAAATGGCAGCGGTAAAAGCGCTGGCTGCCTTAGCCAAGGAATCTGTTCCTGAACAGGTCAATGTGGCCTATGATGAAACTCGTTTAAGTTTTGGAAAAGAATATATTATTCCCAAACCTTTTGATCCGCGTTTAATTACTAAAGTGCCGCCGGCTGTAGCCAAAGCTGCCATGGACTCAGGTGTTGCCACTCAACCCATTGAGGATTGGGAAAGCTATAGTGAGTCTCTTGAAGCACTTTTAGGTAGCGACCAAAAACTCATTCGCTTGTTGCATGACAGAGCAAAAGCAGCTCCCAAACGCATTGTATATGCCGAGGCCGATTGTTTAGATGTTTTAAAAGCGGCTCAAATTGTGCAAGAAGAAAATATAGGAACACCCATTTTATTAGGGAATAAGACCTTAATTCAATCCTTTCGAAAAAAATTGGACTATGTGGCAGAGGTAGAAATTATCGATCCTAAAGATGAATTTCATGAATCGCTGCGCACCCGCTATGCTCAACTGTTTTGGAAATCCCACCAACGTAAAGGCTATACCCTTTATGATGCCGAAAGACTCATGAGTGAGCGCAATTATTTTGCAGCTATGATGGTGCAAAATGGAGATGCTGATGCCATGATTTCGGGTTATTCTAGAAACTATCCCACGGTGGTTAAACCCATTTTGGAAATTATTCCTAGAGTAAAAGGAGTGCCTCGTGTGGCGGCCACCAATTTAATGCTTACCAAAAGAGGGCCTATCTTTTTATCGGATACAACCATAAATGTTGATCCTACCGCAAAAGAATTGGCCACCATTGCCCAAATGACGGCTAAAACAGTATCTCTATTTGGCATTAAGCCGGTTGTTGGCATGCTCTCTTTTTCTAACTTTGGATCTACACGTTTTCCTCAAGCCAAAAAAGTGTCTGAGGCGGTAAAATTGTTACACCGAAGAGACCCGGATCTAATAGTAGATGGTCCTATTCAATCGGATTTTGCCTTTAACAAAGAAATGTTAGAAGATCGTTTTCCTTTTTCTAGCTTGTCTAATAAAAATGTAAATACCCTCATATTTCCCAACCTCGATGCGGCCAATATTACTTATAAATTAATGAAAGAACTCAATGAAAATCTTTCTATTGGTCCCATTTTAATGGGTTTGAGTGAACCTATTCACATTTTGCAATTGGGGGCTTCGGTAGAAGAAATTGTCAATATGTCTGCTGTGGCGGTTATTGATGCCCAAACGAAAAAAAATAAGGCTAAAGCATGATTACACAAATCCACGGCCGTTTAGTTGAAAAAAACCCTACCACTTTAGTGATAGATTGCAATGGATTGGGCTATGAGGTGCACATTTCACTGCATACTTTTTCTCAAGTAAAGGACCAAGAACAAATCAAACTCTATACTCATCTTCAAATTCGAGAAGACGCACACACCCTGTTTGGGTTTCATACCTTGCTAGAGCGCAGTGTTTTTCGGCTTTTACTCAGTGTTTCGGGTATTGGTGCTGCCACCGCCAGAACCATGTTATCTTCTCTCAGTCCACAAGAAATTCACGCTGCTATAGTTCATGAAGATTTGGCCACTATCAAAGGAGTAAAGGGCATTGGACTAAAAACAGCACAACGAGTCTTAATAGAGCTGAAAGACAAGATGCTACAGCTCTATGAAAGTGAAGAAATTCCATCAATTAAAAACAATACAATCAAAGAAGAAGCGTTATCAGCATTAGAGGTGTTGGGTTACCCCAGACGTCAAGCTGAAAAAGTGATTGATAACGCCATTCAAAGCAGTCCCGAGAGTTCGGTTGAAGAGCTCATTAAGGCGGCTTTGAATAAATTGTAAATTTTGATTGTAAAAAATCCGTTTTTTAACAAACGATACGCTCTAAATCGACTCCTTAAGCTTCTGTGTTTCTTTCTTTGCAGTGGTTTTTTGTGGGCACAAGACAGTGAAGTGTCCGGAGCAGATTTGGGAACGATCAAGATGCCTATGCCACAATCTATTGTGAGCAAATATGTCTATGACCCCATAACTGAACGTTATATTTTTGCTGAAGAAATTGATGGCTATCCCATAGGCACTCCCTTAGTGCTCACGCTAGAAGAATTTGAAGCCCTTGTGCTTAAAGAAAAAATGGCGGGCTATTTTCAAGAAAAAATTGCAGCCTTAAGTGGTAAAGGGTCAAACTTAGAAGAAACCCAAAAGAATTTATTGCCAGAGGTTTATGTTAACAACAAATTTTTTCAAACCATTTTTGGAAGCAATAGTATAGACGTTGTTCCACAAGGATCCATCGGAATTGATTTAGGAATACGCTACCAAAAAACCGACAATCCCATTAGCTCTCCACGAGACCGGCGCAATTTTGGGTTTGACTTTGACCAACAAATCAGTTTGAGTTTATTGGGCAAAATAGGGGAGCGCTTGCAAATCATTGCCAACTACGATACTGAATCAACCTTTGATTTTCAAAACCTAATCAAAATTCGTTTTAATCCACCCACCCTAGACGATGCCTCAGCACTAATTCCTGGAAGTTTAGGTAGGCAAGCAGGGGCTTTGCAAAGTCGCCTTCAGCAAGCTCAAGAGACCATTGGCCAGGTGCGTGAGGGGGTCAATCAAGCTAAAACGGCTTTGGCACAAACCAAACAAAAAATAGAAGCCCTTAAAAACAACGTCAACAACTTGCCGAACAGCACTGCTCAAGTTTCTAATCGGGTGGCCAATTTTCTCAACGGCAAGGTGACAGAAGATGGCATTTTACAAAATATTGACATTGGTAATGTGAGTATGCCCATAAACAGCAACTTAATTCAGGGAGCACAAAGTTTGTTTGGAGTGCGCACCGATTTAAAGTTTGGAAGAACCACCATTTCTAGCGTATTTGCCGAACAGCGTTCTCAATCGCAAAACATCACCACCCAAGGAGGGGGCACCCTACAAGAATTTGATCTCTTTGCTTTAGACTACGAAGAAGATCGCCACTATTTTTTAGCACACTATTTTCGAGATCACTATGATGCTTTTTTAAAAACCTATCCCTATATCAATTCACCCATCCAAATCACCCGTCTAGAAGTTTGGGTAACCAATAGGGGGGCACGCACTCAAAATGTGAGAAACATTATCACCTTGCAAGACTTAGGAGAAGCACATCCAGACAAAACGCGTCTTGATCAGGTTGTTCAAACATTCTTTGCTGGCAGCGACCCCAATGCGCCACCAGATAATGGAGTGAATCGTTTAGACCCTAAGGCCATTGGCTATGGGGGACTTCTCACAGAAGCTGTTCGAGATATCGCCACCGTAAAAAACAGCTTTGGGGCAGCCAATGCACAAGTGCGTGAAGGCTATGATTATGCCGTGCTAGAAAGTGCCCGAAAATTAAGCCCACAGGAGTATACCTTTCACCCGCAGTTGGGCTATATTTCACTCAATCAGCGCTTGAGTAATGATGAAATTTTGGGTGTGGCTTTTCAATATACCTATTTAGGAAAAGTCTATCAAGTGGGTGAATTTGCCAATGGAGGGGTGCCTGGAACAGAACTCAACAATACTTATGGGAACACCCAAACACCTGTTGTGCAAACCAATAATTTGGTGGTTAAAATGTTAAAAAGTAGTGTTACAGATGTGCGGCAACCCGTTTGGAATCTCATGATGAAAAACATCTACAATACAGGAGCCTTTCAGCTTTCAGAAGAAGATTTTAAACTCTCCATTCTCTACACAGATCCATCTCCCATTAACTATATGACGGCTGTGAACGACAAAATTTGGCCTGAAGCCCTTCGTCAGCAGGTCCTACTCAACACCTTTCGATTAGACCGTTTAAATATTTACCAAGATCTAACCCCGCAGGGAGATGGATTTTTTGATTATGTGCCTGGCATTACGATTGACCCCAAATTTGGGCGTATCATTTTTCCACAAGTTGAGCCTTTTGGAGCGTTTTTGTTTGACCTTTTAGACGACCCTAATTCCTCTAAAGAAGACTATGATCGTGCCACCACCTATAACTCCAATCAAAAAAAATATGTGTTCAGAGAAATGTATGCCCTAACAAAGGCCGCTGCTTTGGAAGCCATAGAAAAAAATAAATTTCAATTAAAGGGTCGCTATAAATCTGAAGGAGGAGACGGCATTCCTATTGGAGCTTTCAATGTGCCAAGGGGCTCTGTGCGTGTTACAGCAGGAGGACGATTGCTGCAAGAGGGATTGGATTATACCGTTAACTATGAAATTGGAAGGGTAAAAATTATAAACGAAGGCCTAAAGGCTTCTAATATTCCTATTGATATTTCGGTAGAAAACAATTCGTTTTTTAATCAACAAAACAAACGCTTTTCAGGAATAAATGTAATTCACCAACTGAATGAAAAAGTTTTTTTTGGCGGCACCATGGTCAATTTGAGTGAAAACCCCTTAACCCAAAAGGCCAATTATGGCACCGAGCCGGTGAACAACACCATGATGGGCTTTAACACTAACTTCTCTACCGAAATACCCTTTTTAACCCGTATGGCTAATAAAGTTACGGCCACAAAATCCAACACCCCCTCTCAACTTTCTTTTCGTGGAGAAGTGGCAGCATTAAGAGCTCGAAACCCTAGAAACACCCAATTGCAAGGAGAAACCAATGTCTATATTGACGATTTTGAAGGCGCTCAAACCAATATAGATATTAAAGGGTTTAATGCTTGGAATTTAGCCAGTGTGCCAGTCAATGATGTTTGGGGGGCGGAAGAAAAAGGGTTAGCACGAGGCTATGGGCGTTCCAAATTAGCGTGGTATTCAGTTGACCGTATTTTCTATAGTAGAAATCCACCCACAGGCATCAATAACAATGACATTTCAGACAATACCACCCGGCGAATATTTATTAAGGAAATTTTTCCGGAGCAAGATTTGGTTCAGGGTAATACCACAGTTCAAAACACGCTAGATGTGGCCTATTTTCCTCAAGAAAAAGGGCCCTATAACAATGCACCTCAGGCTGATTTTGACGCTCAACCCGAAGAACATTGGGCAGGAATAACCCGTTCCATAAATGCCACCAATTTTGAGCAAGCCAATGTTGAGTTTATTGAATTTTGGTTGTTAGATACCTTTTCCGATTTGGAAGATGAAGACGGAGCATTAGGAGACCTCGTTTTTCATTTAGGCAATATTTCGGAAGATATTTTAGAAGATGGGCGCAAGCAATTTGAAAATGGACTCCCCGGAGCAGCCAATAACACAGCCACCTACGAAACTGAATGGGGAAAAGTGCCCGCAACACAATCTTTGGTCTATGCCTTCAACACAGAAGCAGCAGATCGAGCACAACAGGATGTTGGTTTAGACGGCTTGGGTGATGCTGAAGAAGGAACAATCTATACAAATGGTCCCTCTGATGATCCGGCAGGGGATAATTATGAATATTTTATCAAGGCCTCGGGGAGCATATTGGAACGTTATAAAAACTATAATGGAACCGATGGAAATACACCCATTGCTTTTTCTGATTCCGATAGAGGAAACACCACCGAACCCGATACTGAAGATATCAATCGAGATCAAAGCATGAACACCATTAACAGCTATTTTGAATATCGTGTTCCGATTACTAAAACCATGGCGGTAGGAAATCATCCCTTTATAACAGATGTTCGAGATAACGTAAAAGTGCAAGTGCCCAATGGAAATGAAATAAATACCCGATGGTTGCAATTTAAAATCCCCATTCAAAAGGGCTATTATGAGGGTTCTGTTTTTGCCCCCTATTTCAAATCGGTCAATGCCATAGAAGATCTACGATCTATTCGTTTTATGCGGATGTTATTGCACAAATTCAAACAGCCCGTTGTATTTCGTTTTGGTACCCTTGATTTAGTGCGGGGAGATTGGCGTCAATATACCAAAGCTTTAAATGAGGAGGTGTTGCCCAACACCAACACCACAGTAGACATAAGCACTGTGAATATTTTAGAAAACGAAAACAGAATTCCCATAAACTATGTGCTTCCGCCAGACATTCAGCGTGAACAAATCAACAACAACAACACCATAGTGCGTCAGAATGAGCAATCTTTGGCTTTTCGCATTTGTGATTTGCAACCCATGGATGCTCGGGGAATTTTCAAAAACGTGAATTTGGACATGAGACAATACAAAAAAATTAGAATGTTCATTCACGCAGAATCGATTCCAGGCAATACGCCCTTGCCCGATCAAGAGGGTGATGCATATGATGAACGATTGGTTGCTTTTATTCGTTTGGGTACCGATAACAAAGACAACTATTATCAAATAGAAATCCCTTTAAAACCTTCGGCCTATTCAGAAAATGTTTCCAATCGTCTAACGGCAGAGGAAGTTTGGATACCCAACCAAAACGAGTTAGAAATATCCACTACTTTTTTAGCTCAACTAAAGAGCAAAGCCCTCATGGCCAGCGCGCAAGGAAAAGCCCTCTATTTTGATGAAGAGCTAAACCCCATTTCAGAATTTGTACCCATTAGTAGTTTGCCGGGCGAGAAAAAATATAAATTTTCCATTAGAGGAAACCCAACCTTGGGAGCCATCAGATCGCTTATGATTGGGGTGAAAAATCCTTCTGAGCAGTTAGGAAACACGCTTTGCGGGGAGGTTTGGTTTAACGAATTGCGTCTTTCGGGCATAGAAGATGAAGGAGGATGGGCTGCTGTGGGAGCTTTAGATGCTAATATTGCCGATTTTGCCAACTTTTCTGCAACGGGTCGATTTGCCACGGTAGGTTTTGGCAATATAGACCAAACGCCCAATCAAAGAGCTCGAGAAGACTTAATGCAATATGATCTAGTTTCCAATGTGAATGTGGGACAATTAGCCCCTGAAAATTGGGGCTTAGAAGTTCCCCTTAGTTTTGCGGCCGGAGAAACCGTTATTTCCCCAGAATATGATCCGTTCTATCAAGATATTAAACTCAAAGACCGTTTGGCCTCGGCAGATCGAAAATCTTTAAAAGATACTATTAAACAGCAGGCGTTAGACTATACCAAACGCAAAAGTGTTAGCATGATTGGCATTAGAAAGCGCAACACAGGAACTGGAAAAACAAGACTCTACAGCCCCGAAAACTTTACTTTTTCCTATGCCTATAACGCTTTAGAACACCGCGATTATGAATTGGAAAATCTCCAAGAAGAAGAACTGGTGTTGGGTGCAAACTATGCCTATTCCTTTCAGCAAAAAAGCATAACACCTTTTCAAAAGGTGAAGGCTTTTGATCGAAAAAAATATTGGGAATGGCTAAAAGTTCTCAATTTTAATGTGTTGCCCAATGCTGTTAATTTTAATGCCAACCTAAACAGGGCACTTTACAGTCAAAAATTTAGACAAGTCTATTTTGAAGGTGTAGATGCCTCCAAACAACGCCCGCTTCCTAGTTTACAACAGCATAATTTTCTTTTTGATTATAGCTATACGTGGACCCATAATTTATCTCGTTCCTTGCGTCTAACCTTTGATGCCAACACCAGCAACATAGTGCGTGATCGGCAAGCTTTGAATCAACAAGTGTTGGGACAAGCTACACCCCCTAATTTGTGGGCTGGGTTAGGCAATTTTGGAGAATTAAACAGGCATTTCCACACTTTAGGCATAAACTACAAACTACCGTTTCAATACATCCCCTTTTTGAGTTTTATAGACGCTACCTATAACTATAAAGCAGACTATAGTTGGCAAAGAGGATCTGAGGCTTTAGAAGAGGTGGTAAGTCCAAGTGGGGTGCCTCTCGGTCGAGTAAACACACTTCAAAACAGCAATACCAAAATACTGACTGGAAACATTTCGTTTCAAAAGCTCTACAGCATTTTTGGAATAAAACCGCCCAATCAAAACAATCCTGCTAGAAGAAGTCTTGGGCGTACGCTCGATTCTGTTTCTAAAAAGAGAAGCCAAGTTATGCAAAAAGCGGCTCAACCTTTATTGGCCATTTTAAACAAAATTAAACGTGTGCAGTTTAATTATTCCGAAAATAACGGAACCTTATTGCCGGGCTATTTACCAGCTGTTGGCTTTGCCGGAGGGATGCAACCCACTTTAGGCTTTACGTTAGGCAGCCAAGCCGACTTACGCTATTTATTAGCCCAAAGAGGGTGGCTCACAGATTTTCCCAATTTTAATGAAACCCTACAGCAAATTCATGCCAATAAATTCAACCTCACGGGACAAATAATTCCGCTGGAAGGTTTGTTAATTGATTTTTATGTGGAACGAAATTATGCCGAAAATAGCACCCAAAACTTTTTGGTTCAAAACAATCAATACCAACCCCTAAACACCAACATATTTGGCAATTTAGGGGTCTCAACGCTACTCATTAGAACAAGTTTTGCTAAGGGCAGCGGGCAATATAACCCCATATTTGAAACCTTTAGAGCTAACAGAATGATCATAGCCGAACGGTTTGCTGCACAAAATGAAAGTCTTCAAGGAAGAGATGAAGAAGGTTTTCCAAAGGGCTATGGCAAAGCCCAACAAGAGGTAGTTTTGCACTCCTTTTTAGCAGCCTATACCGGAGCAGATCCCAACACGATGTCTTTAGATCCAATTCGAAAAATGGGTTTACCCAACTGGAATTTAAAATATGCAGGCCTTAACAAAATCCCGTCCTTGTCTAAAATTTTCACCCGTTTTTCGTTAAATCACGGCTATCGGGCGAGTTATACCATCAATAATTTTCAGTCAAATTTTGATTATGAGCCAAATTCTCCCAACCAAACAGATGTTGCCGGAAATGTTTTGTCTGAACGCCTTTTTACCAATATTACCTTAGTAGAACAATTTAACCCCCTAGTGCAATTGGATGTTGAATTAAAAAACAATTTTAAGTTTTTATTGGAATTAAATCGAGACCGTTCTCTTTCATTGAGTTTAGACAACAATTTGTTGACCGAAGTGAGTGGAAATGAATATGTAGGTGGATTAGGCTATCGCATTCGAGATTTACGAATGCGAACCTCTTTTAATGGAAGGAGGGTGGTGCTCAAAGGCGATTTAAACATTAAAGCAGACGTTTCTTACCGCAACAACATTACCCTTCTGCGCAATTTAGAATATGACAATAACCAGGTCACAGCAGGTCAAAAGATCTTTATTTTAAAACTCACGGCAGACTATGCTTTGTCTAGAAATGTAACCGCATTATTTTTCTATGACCACAATTTTTCCAAGTTTGCCATCTCCACCGCATTTCCGCAAACCAGTATCCGTTCTGGCTTCACGGTTCGCTATAATTTTGGAAATTAGGAGGCTTCTCAGCTAGTGAAAAACCCCTACATTTGCGATTATTAATTTTGCACAGATGAATATTCCAAGTGACTTAAAATATACTAAAGACCACGAATGGGTTAAGATAGAAGCAGACCATGCCCTTGTGGGTATTACCGATTTTGCACAATCAGAATTAGGAGACATTGTTTATGTTGAAATCGAAACATTGGATGAACAGCTCGCTTCCGAAGAGATTTTTGGCACCGTGGAGGCGGTTAAAACGGTTTCTGATTTATTCATGCCCTTAGAAGGCACTATTATAGAAGTTAACGAAGCACTTGAAGCCACACCAGAATTGGTCAATGAATCACCCTATGAAGCGGGTTGGATGATCAAAATTAAAATTGAAAATCCCTCTGAAATAGAACAGCTTTTAGATGCCACGGCCTATCAAGAACTTATCTCAGGCTAGGCCACTCTTTTTATTGATGGCTGTAACAACCACGCTAGTGGTGATTTATTTCAGCTTGAACCCCCCCTCAGTTAGCGTTCAGCCCTTGCCTTGGTGGCAACACGATAAGGTTTTGCACACCCTTAGCTATTTTGTTTTGGAATGCACCTATTTTTTGAGTTTGTTAAAGCTAAAACGCCCCTACACTACAACAGCCATGGCAGCTTTTTTGTTGGGATTGCTACTAGAAGTCTTGCAAAGCTTGCCTTTTTTTCAAAGAACTTTTGATTGGTTTGACCTTTTGGCCAACGGTTTTGGCATAGGTTTGGCCCTTTTAGGACTTAAATATTTTTGCAATAAGCAGTCAACTTAATTTTTTTTCTTGTTTTATGTTTAAAATTTTATAGTTTAGCATACTAACTTTTTCGATACATGAAACCTAAGAAAAATTCAAAAGTCGATTTAAATAAAAACAGCAGTCTTTATTTTGTCATTGGACTCGCCGTTATTTTATTTATCACTTGGCAAGCCATTGAGTGGAAAACCTACGACAAAAGTCTTTACGGTTATGAAGCTCTAGATGTTGAAGATGAGGATGATGAAGAAATCCCTATCACTGAACAAATTAAAACACCACCCCCACCACCGCCACCACCGCCAGCTCCGGAAGTGATTGAAATTGTGGAAGATGAAGAAGAAGTTGAAGAAACTGTAATTGAATCTACCGAAACTGATGAGGAAGAAATCATTGAGGTGGAAGAAGTTGAAATTGAGGAAGAAATTGAAGACATTGACGTTCCATTTGCTGTTATTGAAGATGTGCCTATTTTCCCAGGTTGTGAAAAAGCAAAAAAATCAGAACGTCGTGCTTGCTTCCAAGATCAAATGAACAAACACATTCGTAAAAATTTCCGTTATCCAGAAATTGCTCAAGAAATGGGAATTCAAGGACGTGTTTATGTGAACTTTGTCATTGGAAAAGACGGTTCCATTACCAACATTAGAATGCGTGGACCAGACAAAAACTTAGAAAAAGAGGCAGAACGAATTATCTCTAGATTACCGCAAATGACTCCAGGTAAACAAAGAGGTAGACCCGTGCGAGTGCCTTTCAGCATTCCAATCACGTTTAGATTGCAATAAAATAAATGTAGACCCTACTAAACCCGATGTTTTCATCGGGTTTTTTTATGGAATAAAATGAGGTGCTGGTATGATTTTTGCGCCTTTATAAAGCAACCAAAATCTTACCGTCATGCAAATCAAAAAAAATCCCAAGGTTGATCTCAACAAAAATTCAAATCTCTATTTTGTCATTGGTCTCTGTTTAATTTTGTTTCTCACATGGAAATTAATGGAATGGAAGACCTATGAAAAAGATCTAATTGTGAGCGAGCTACTCACGGTAGAAAAGGAGGACCAAGAAGAAATTCCGATAACGGAACAAATTAAAACACTCCCACCGCCACCAGCGCCACCAGCTCCTGTAATAATTGAGGTGGTTGAAGACGAAAGTGAAGTAGAAGAAACTGTGATTGAATCTACCGAAACAGACGAAGAAGAAATTATTGATGTAGAAGCCGTTGAAATTGAAGAGGAAGAAGAAGAAATAAGTGTGCCTTTTGCCATCATTGAAGAAGCCCCAATTTTTCCCGGCTGTGAAAAAGTGGACAAGTCTAAACAACGAGATTGCTTTCAAAAACAAATCAATAAACACATCGTTAAAAATTTTCGTTATCCCGAAATTGCCCAAGAATTGGGAATTCAAGGACGTGTTTATGTAAACTTTGTGATTGCTAAAGACGGGTCTATAACCAACATTAGATTGCGAGGCCCAGACAAAAATTTAGAAGAAGAAGCCAAACGTATTATTTCCAAACTCCCCAAGATGAGCCCCGGAAAGCAGAGGGGAAAAGAAGTGAAAGTGCCCTTTAGTATTCCTATCAACTTCCGGTTGCAATAGCATTAGGGGCTTGGATTGGGAAGGGCTATGACTTTCTAACTAAATAGGTTGGACAATGCTTGGGGTAGTGTTATATTTGCAGCTGATTGGATGATGCACGATGCGCTTGATTGAAGCCAAAGAACCACTAACACTAAGCCTTTTGATGAAAGACTTTTTGCAGTTAACTAAATTTAGGTTGGCTGTGAGCGTAGTTATTTCCTCTTTGGCGGGCTATTTGTTGGCGGCTGAGCGGTTAGAAGGAGTTATTATCGTCTATCTGTTTTTGGGAGGCTATGCCATGGTAGGAGCCTCAAACGCCTTTAACCAATGGATGGAAAAAGAGTTGGATGCTCTCATGCAACGCACTCAAAACAGACCTTTGCCCAGCGGGCGTATGCAAGATTCCACGGCACTCTTTATTGCTAGCGGGCTCACCCTGATTGGAATTCTGTTTTTAGGATTTATCAATTTTAGGACGGCTTTTTTTGGAGCACTGTCTATTTTTATCTATGTCTGTATTTATACGCCCCTAAAGCGAAAAACTCCCTTGGCCGTTTTTGTTGGTGCCTTTCCAGGGGCTATACCTTTTATGTTAGGATGGGTGGCAGCTACCAATAAATTTGGTATTGAACCCGGATTGCTTTTTATGATTCAATTTCTTTGGCAATTTCCCCATTTTTGGGCTATTGGCTGGGTGCTAGATGCCGACTATAAAAAAGCCGGATTTAAACTTTTACCTTCTGGCAAAACCGACCGTGTAACCGCTTTTCAAATTGTATTTTACACGCTCTGGGTGGTGGTGGTTTCGTTGGTTCCGGCCTTTCACTATACCGGCACTTTGCAGTTGTCACCCATAGCTGCTTTTGCCATTGGCCTCCTCGGATTGATCATACTTTTTTTTGCTATGAAGCTGATGAAAGAAAAAACAAAAAAGGCGGCTCAAAATTTAATTGGGGTAAGCATATTGTATATCACCGCCCTACAATTGATCTATGTGATTGATAAATACCTAACGCTATGAATACATCAGATTCTATTGAAGTAAAAAATAACAGAGCTAAAAAAATGATGCTCTGGATTGGCATGATCAGTATGGCTATGACCTTTGCGGGACTCACCAGTGCCTATGTGGTGAGTAGTTCTCGAGCTGATTGGTTAGAAGAAATTGATTTGCCAGCAGCCTTCACCATTAGCACCCTAATCATGGTGTTGAGCAGTGTGAGTTTTCATTTAGCCAACTATTTTTTTAAAAATCAAAACCACTCAAGGGCAAGAATAGCACTGCTCTCAACCCTTGGTTTGGCCTTATCTTTCGTTTATTTTCAATTTCAAGGCTTTTCCGAAATCATTGGGATGGGCTATTATTTTACAGGACCACAGAGCAGCATAAACACCTCCTATCTCTATGTTTTAGTATTGCTACACCTAGCTCATTTGGGGGCTGGCATCATAGTTGTGTTGCGGTTGCTCTATGTGAGCTCTTTCACCAAAACACCAAGTCAACACACCTTAGGGTTTCAACTGGCCACAACCTTTTGGCATTTTCTTGATTTGCTGTGGGTATATTTATATTTATTCGTTTCATTCTACAGCTAAAAATTAATAAATTTGTATCGAATTTAACTTGACACTATGGAAGTAACTGCTACAACAGAAGACCAAACCAACATTTGGGGAGGGGGTAACAAGCCTTTGAAAGCCAGTTATGGGAAAATGATGATGTGGTTTTTTATCGTATCAGATGCCCTGACGTTTTCCGGATTTTTGGTTTCCTACGGATTTTCCAGATTTAAAAACATTAACTCTTGGCCTATTGCTGATGAGGTGTTTACACACTTTCCGTTCCTTCACGGTGTAGATGCCCCCATGTATTATGTGGCCTTGATGACATTTATTCTGATATTCTCTTCTGTTACTATGGTTTTAGCTGTGGATGCAGGTCATCATATGAACAAATCCAAAGTAACATTCTATATGTTACTTACCATTTTAGGAGGCGCCATTTTTGTGGGTTCTCAAGCATGGGAATGGAAAAATTTTATCAGTGGTGAATATGGCGCTTTAGAAACTAAAGGCGGACAAATACTTCAGTTTGTGCAAGCCGATACGGGCAAACGTGCTGCACTTAAAGATTTTGCCGTGACACAACCCACCGAACGGGCTACCCACCAAAAAAACAACGGAATTTGGTATGCTCAAGAAAGCACCCTACCCACCTTCACTGTAGCAGAAGTTAAAGCTGGTTTTGAAGCCAACGAAAACCTTCTCATTCGCACAGAATTGCTCACCGAAGAGGGAGAAAAAACCGTATTGAGCAGAGCCGAATCACTTGCTAAAATTCAAGATGCACAAATTGTAGTAGAAGGCGCAAATCTTATTCGAAATGAATATGGCAACAGACTTTTTGCCGATTTTTTCTTTTTTATAACAGGCTTTCACGGCTTTCACGTTTTTTCGGGCGTGGTGATCAACATCATCATTTTCTTCAACGTGATTTTAGGCACATACGAACGACGAGGCCATTATGAAATGGTTGAAAAGGTGGGCCTCTATTGGCACTTCGTTGATTTAGTCTGGGTGTTTGTTTTCACCTTTTTCTATTTGGTTTAATCTTCTATTCAAAAAAATATGGCTGCAGAAACACATAAATTGGCAATTTTTAGAGGACTATTAAAATTTAAGTCCAATCAACAAAAAATTTGGGGAGTGCTTATATTTCTCTCCATTGTAACCACTATAGAAGTTGCCCTGGGGATTTTAAAACCCTCAATTTTGCTCACTTCCTTTTTGAGTATGAAACTGCTCAATTGGATTTTCATTGTTTTAACCATCGTTAAGGCCTACTACATTGCATGGGATTTTATGCACCTGCGGGATGAAACCAGTGGACTTAAAAACGCAATTGTTTTACCACTACTGATTTTAATTCCCTATCTAGCTTTTATATTAATTCTTGAAGCAGATTATATCTACGAGGTGATGAAAAACGGCTTTGTGAGCTGGAATTTTTAGGCGATAGCCTCCGAGGCCATTGGCTTCACGCTTTTTTGAGAAAATGAAAGGGAAAATTAAAAAACAATTGGTGCTGGGGATATTATTCATTTTCCCCTTGTTGGTCTATTTGTTTTTTGCTTCCGGCAAAAATAATTTTGCTAAACTTCCCATTCTCACCCCCTCCATTCAGCCTTTGGTGGTTCAAAAAGATTTTGACAACCGTCCCGTTACCCTTTCAAAACACATCACTATTTTAGGTTATTGGGGTGGCGACTTGACCGAAAAAAAGGCAGAAGCTCTTAATTTAAATGAAAAAATTTATAAACGATTTAATGGTTTTGATGATTTTCAGTTTGTGATATTGGTAAACGAGCAAAACGAAGAGGCCGTAAAAGAACTTCAGTTGGCCTTGCAAACCGGCACTGGTATAGACTTGACCAATTGGTATTTTGTTCCAGCCTCTGCCCAACAAATCCAAGCCCACTTTACATCTTTAAAAACCCCCTATACGCTAAGCCCTCAAAACAGCACCCCCTATGTGTTTATTGTTGACAAAGACCTCAACCTAAGAGGACGAAATGACAAGGAAAACAGTGATTTGCTCTACGGTTTTGATGCTCGCTCCGTAGCAGAAATTTCAAAAAAAATGATTGATGATGTCAAAGTGATTTTGGCTGAATATCGCTTAGCTCTAAAAATTTATAATACGGACCGGAAAAAATAAAAAATGAATAAGCTAGCCTCTGTCGGTTTAACAATTATTATTCTCCTTTTTGGAATTCTTTTTGTTCCCAAAATTGTAGAACGATTTCAAACAAACTCAGTAGTGCAAGACAACAGAGCTACCTCTGCCAGTCCGCTTAGCTATATCCAACTCAATGGCCAAACCAAAAAAGTGCCTCCCTTCACCTTTATGAATCAAGATAGTTTGATCATTTCCAATGAAGACTACAAGGGCAAAGTTTATATAGCCGAGTTTTTCTTTACCTCTTGCCCAAGTATTTGCCCTATCATGAATAAAAACATGAAAATTTTAGAAGAACAATTTGGCCATAGAGCTGATTTTGGAATAGCCTCTTTTTCAATAGATCCCGAACACGACCGTCCTTCGGTTTTAAAACGTTATGCCGAACAATATGATGTTTTTTCCTTAAATTGGCATTTCCTAACAGGTGAAAAAGAAAAGATCTATGCGTTGGCAAACCAAGGGTTTAATATTTTTGCTGCCGTAAACCCTAGAGTAGCTGGAGGCTTTGAACACCAAGGCTATTTTGCGCTTATTGATAAAAATGGCTTTATACGCTCCAGAACAGACCAGTTTGGGAACCCTATTGTATATTATTTGGGCATTGACCAAGAGGATGGAACCAGAGAAGAAATTGAGTGGCTGGCAACAGATATTAAAAAGCTCTTAGCAGAATGAGAAAAAAAATTCAGTCTAGAGAAATAAAACACAAAACCCTCATTTGGGTAGTGTCTATTTTAATTCCAATTGTGGTAGCGGTGCTTTTCACCATTCGCCTACCCAATGTAGCTCCTTTGTCTTTTTTGCCTCCCATTTATGCTGGCATTAACGGTGTGACCGCTTTGGTTTTACTAGGAGCTTTTTTGGCAGTGAAACGAAAAAAACTGGTGTTGCACGAACAATTGATGAAAACGGCTATTGCCCTATCGGTAGTCTTTTTGGGGATGTATGTTGCCTATCACATGACCTCAGATCCAACTCCTTATGGTGGAAGTGGACCTCTTAAATATGTGTATTATTTTATCTTAATTACCCACATTCTATTGTCAGTGGGTATTATTCCTATGGTATTGGTAACCTATGCCCGTGCTATTTCAAGCTTGTTTACCGAACATAGAAAAATAGCCCGCTATACCTTTCCCATTTGGCTCTATATTGCGGTAACGGGAGTCATTGTCTATTTGATGATTGCCCCTTATTATGTCACTTAAATGAAACACAGGCACCTCCTTTTATTCTTTCTTTTGTTTTTTGCACTTAGCTTAGACTATGGCTACGGACAATGTTCTATGTGCCGAGCTGTGCTTCAGTCTGAAGAAGCCCAAGAAACCGCTAAAGGAATTAACAATGGCATCTTATATCTCATGGCATTGCCCTATATCTTGGTTGCTGTTGTTGGTTGGAAAGTTTTTCAAATCTTTAAAAAGGGCTAGTTTTCTGTAACATTTTATTTTTTTTCTCGTCTATCATTAGGATGCGGTTAAAAATAGCGATCTTTGCTCTGCTTTGAAAAACAACATGATTAAAATAAAAAGCCTTCACAAATCTTATAAAATGGGAGACTCTTCCCTACACGTCCTAAAGGGAATTGATTTTAGTGTTCAAGAAGGCGAATTAGTGGCCATTATGGGTTCTTCTGGTTCTGGAAAATCAACACTCTTGAACATCTTGGGCATGCTGGATACGGCCGATGAAGGAGTTTATGAATTGGATGGAGTGCCTATTAAAGATTTAAACGAAACTAAGGCCGCTAAATACCGCAATCAATTTTTAGGTTTTGTTTTTCAATCCTTTAATTTGATCAACTATAAAAATGCCCTAGAAAATGTTTCCCTTCCTCTATATTATCAAGGTTACAAAAGAAAGGAACGACAACAACAAGCCCTAGACTATTTGTCTCGAGTTGGTTTGCGTGATTGGGCCACACATTTGCCAAGTGAACTTTCTGGAGGGCAAAAACAACGGGTGGCCATAGCGCGTGCCATGGCTTCTAAACCAAAAGTGCTTTTAGCGGATGAACCCACTGGAGCATTAGACACCAAAACCTCCTATGAGGTGATGGGACTCATTCAACAAATTAATGAAGAAGGAAAAACCATTTTAGTGGTTACTCACGAACCCGATATTGCTCAAATGTGCAAACGGATTGTGAAATTGAAAGACGGGGTGATTGTTGAAGATACTATGATCAAACAAGTAGCTGCCTCAAATTATGTTTAATAAAGACCGTTGGCAAGAAATTTTCCAAACCATTGGCAAAAATAAACTGCGTACATTTTTGTCTGGCTTTACTGTGGCCCTTGGAATTTTCATTTTTATTGTGCTCTTCGGTTTGGGCAATGGCCTTAAAAACGCTTTCCAAGAGTTTTTTGTCAATGATGCTAACAACGTCATTTTTCTATATCCCGGAAGAACCTCAAAACCCTACAAAGGGTTTAAAGCCAACCGTAGAATAGAATTTGAAAATGAAGATTTGGAAGACATCAAGATTAACTTCCCCTTTTTTTTAGAAAGTTTAAGTCCAAAAATTTCCCGAAGTGCAAATGTGAGTTATAAAAACGAAAGCAATTCCTATTCAACCATAGGAGTAGGACCGGCTCACCAACAAGTAGAGAAAACCATCATTATGCAAGGGCGCTACTTGAACCAAAATGATATCGTTAACAAAACCAAACACGCTGTTATTGGCCGCCTCGTAGCTAAAGATTTATTTAAAACAGAAAACCCAATTGGAGCTTATGTTGAAATGAACGGAAGTGCCTTTAAAATAGTGGGTGTCTTTCAAGATGAAGGGGGCGACAATGAAGAACGCAATATTTATATTCCCTACACCACACGTCAGCAACTCGAAAAAGGAAATGATAAAGTTGATCAAATTGTAGTTTCTTTTCGCAACGAACTCGGTCATGCCGGAGCCTTAGCTTTTGAAAAAGGCTTGCGCAAATTTTTTAAGGAAAAGAAAGCCATAGACCCCACAGACCCCAACGGCATCTATTTCCAAAATGTTGCAGACAATCTCAAACGAAACCAACAATTTGCCGAAGTGCTGCAACTCATTGTGGCCTTTGTGGGCTTAGGAACCCTCATTGCGGGAATCATCGGAATTTCCAACATCATGGTGTTTGTGGTTAAAGAACGCACCAAAGAACTCGGCATTAGAAAAGCCTTAGGAGCCACCCCAAATTCCGTTATTCAAATGATTTTACAAGAATCTATTTTTATCACCACCCTTTCTGGCTATGTTGGACTTTTCTTAGGGATGCTGTTGCTCCAAAACATAGGGTTAAAACTAGAGGACTATTTCATAAAGAACCCCTATATCAATTTAAATACAGCCCTATTTGCCACTTTTATTCTCATTCTTTTTGGAAGCATAGCCGGCTATATTCCTGCAAAAAGGGCCGCCAGAATTAAACCCATAATTGCCTTGCGTGATGAATAGTTTTAAAGTTTTATGGGATTGGGATACCTGGCAAGAAATTTTTGGATCCATTTCTAAAAATAAAACCCGAACTATCATTACCGTCATTGGCGTGTTGTGGGGCATCTTCATCTATATTGCCCTTTCAGGAGCCGCAAAAGGCTTAGACAATGGCTTTGAACGCGAATTTGAAAACATAGCCATGAATTCCATGTTTGTATGGGCTCAACGAACTAGCATTCCTTATGAAGGCTTTAAAATTGGCAGAAGAATTGAACTGAAAGTTTCCGATATAGACTTTTTAAGAAGTCAGGTGCCTCAAATTCAATTTATTGCAGCCCGAAATGCCCGCGGTGTGTTTGGAGGGTCAAGCCCCTTGGTGGTGAGAGGAAATAAGTCGAGCAACTACAATATCTATGGCGATTATCCGGAGTTTACCAAAATTGCCACGAAAAAAATATATGAAGGGGGTCGTTTTATTAATGATAATGATATTCTTCACGCTCGAAAAATTTGTGTGATAGGAGAACGAACACAGGAAGAACTCTACGAAAAAAATGAAAGTCCAATTGGGAGTTATATCAAAATTGAAGACATCTATTTTCAGGTGGTGGGTGTGCATAAATTTGTTCCCGGAGGAGGTTTTGAATCAGATGGTGATATTTTTATTCCCTTCACTACTTATCAAAAAATATACAACTCCGGAGACCGAGTCAACTGGTTTACCATTGCTGCCTATGATGATGCCAATGCAGTAGAGGTGGAAAAAGACATTAAAATGGCCTTAAGGAGAAGACATCGTGTGGCACCAGAAGATGAACGTGCTTTTGGATCTTTTAACCTTGGAGAAATTTTTACGAGAATTAGCGGTTTTTCCAAAGGCATGACGCTCCTTTCTCTCATTGTGGGCATTGCTACCATAATTGCAGGGGTAATTGGCATTGGAAATATCTTGTTGATCTCTGTCAAAGAACGCACCAAAGAATTAGGGGTTCGCAGAGCCTTGGGCGCCACACCTTCTGAAGTTCGAAACCAGATTATTTTAGAATCTGTATTTCTAACCTTGGTAGCAGGCATTATGGGAATTGTCTTAGGAGCTCTGGTGTTAGCCGGCATCAATGCCGCCACGCAAGATCTTACCGATTTCCCATACACCAATCCTACGGTGCCTATTCCCTTTATTTTGGGAGCCCTCTTTATCATGATATTTTTGGGCACCCTCATTGGACTTATTCCCGCGCAACGGGCTGTCAGCATAAAACCTATTGATGCATTAAGAGAAGAATAATTTTATTAAAATAAAAAGTATATGAAAATTTTAAAATATCTCGGGATTTCGGCTTTAGTGATTGGCGTGCTCTTTGCCGCCGCCTATTTCATCAAAACCAATAGCAAATCAATTATTGAATATGAAACGAAAACCCCCTTTATTGCCTCTATTGAAAAGAAAACGGTGGTTACTGGAAAAGTAATCCCGGAGGATGAAGTAGAAATTAAGCCCCAAATTTCGGGTATTATTGAGGCTCTTTTTGTAGAAGAAGGAGATCAAGTGGAGACCGGCGACTTGTTAGCTAAAGTTAAAGTAGTGCCCAATGAACAAAGTTTAAACAGTGCACGTGGTCGCCTAGAAAATGCCAAAATTGTGTTACAAAATGCCAAGGTACTCTACCAAAGAAATAAAACACTTTTTGAAAAAGAAATCATTTCAAGTCAAGATTTTGAAACAGCAGAGCTACGCTACAACCAAGCCCAACAAGATGTAGAAAATGCGGCTAAAGACCTGCAAATCATCAGACTAGGATCTGCTGGAGGGTCTACCACTGCCAACACCAATGTGCGGGCCACCGTGGCGGGAACCATCCTCGAAATTCCTGTTAAGGAGGGAGATCAAGTGATTGAGAGTAACACCTTTAATAATGGAACTAGCATTGCCACCATTGCCGATTTAAATAAAATGATTTTTGAAGGAAAAGTAGATGAGGCAGAAGTTGGCAAACTAAAAGTAGGCATGCCTTTAGAGGTGAGTTTAGGAGCCATTGAAGACCAAAAATTTGATGCTCGCCTGAAGTTTATTGCGCCTAAAGGAAATGAAGAGCAGGGAGCTGTTCAATTCATTATTGAAGGCGATGTCTTTTTAAACGATTCCACCTTTGTTCGGGCCGGATACAGTGCCAATGCCTCCCTAGTTTTAGAACGAAAAGACAGCATTATGGTCATTCCAGAAGCCTTGCTTCAATTTGAAAAAGACTCCGACACACCCTTTGTGGAACTTCAATTAGAAGGGCAAAACTTTGAGAAAAAAGAAATCAAAACCGGAATTTCAGATGGCATCAATATTGAAATACTTTCGGGTTTAACCCTTGAAGACAAAGTGAAAGTATGGAATAAAACAGAACCTAAAAAACTTAGAGACGAAGATGAAGCAGCAGCCTCAAACTAAATTGTTAACGATGCACCGAACCACTCTATTTTTTTTCCTTGTTTTTGCCCAGTTTGTGTTGGGGCAAACGCTTAGTTTGGAAGAGTGCATTGCCTTAGCACTAGAAAAAAATATCAGCATAAAACAAGCTTCTTTGGAGTTAGAAAATGCTAAAGTAGACCAATCTGATGCCCGCTCTGCTTTTTTACCGAATGTCAACGTGCAGTCTTCCCATTCTTGGAATATTGGGCTCAACCAAAATATCACCACGGGAATATTAGAAAATCTAACCACACAATTTACCTCCATTGGAGGAAGTGTGGGCATGTCTCTTTTTAATGGAAGAAAAAATTTCATTCAACTCTATCGTTCCAATTTAAATCTTTTGGCTAAAGAATATCAATTGAATGATATGGCCGATGATGTTAGATTGCTAGTGGCGAATGCTTTTTTGCAAATCATGTTTAATGATGAAATTTTGAAAGTTTCTCAAACCCAGTTGGAGCTCAGTCAATCTGAATTAGAGCGTACTCAAAACCTCATCAGTTCGGGTGTATTGCCCCCAGGTGATGTGTATGAGATTCAAGCTACCGTTGCAGCTCAAGAGCAAGCTTTGATTCAAGCTGAAAATAACCTTAGGTTATCTAAAATTAGTTTGGCACAACTTCTATTGATTCAAGATTATGACAATTTTGATATTCGATTGGAAGATTTAGAGGTGCCTTTTTCAGAAATTATGACCAAAAGCCCAAAAGAAATTTATGAAAAAGCCTTATCGTTTCGCAACGATATTCAAATAGCCAACACTAATGTAGAGCTAGCTACTACAGACATTAAATTGGCTAAAGCAGATCAGCTACCCTCTCTTTCAGGGTTTTATAGCTATAGCACTAGAATTTCTTATAGCGATAGACGATTGCCAAGTGGAACTTTTCAAACCCAACCGATTGGTTTTTTAGAATCAACAGGGGAAAGAGTAGTAACCCAAATTCCTGAAACAAGAATTGTAGGTCCAGAATCTTTTTTTAATCAATGGAGCCTATACGATGGACATAACTTTGGGTTGCAACTCACGGTTCCTATTTTTAATAGAAATGCGGTTCGCAATAGAATTACAAGAAGTCAAATCAACTTAGAACGATTTAAAAATCAATTGGAGCAAGAAAAATTAAATCTTGAAAACACCATTAACCAAGCCTATACCAACACAAAAGGTGCCTTTAAGGTATATGAAGCTGCTCAAACCACCCGTAAAGCAAGAGCTCAATCGTATACCAATGCATCAAATCGTTTGGAGGCGGGAGCCATCAATTCTTTTGAATTTATTCAAACCAAGCAACGCTATGAGCAGTCAGTTTCTGAAGCCATTAGAGCCAAGTTTGATTATATTTTCAAATTAAAAGTGTTGGAATTCTATTTTGGTTTACCGGTAAGGTTACGTCCCTAAACAAGACCTCTTTCCCCAAAGGTTTGCTATTTTTGCGACACAATGGGTTTACTATTACATATTGAATCGGCATCGAAAAATTGTTCGGTAGCCTTGGCAAAGGAGGGCACCCTTGTGGCCCTTGAAGAGATGACCACACCCCATTATAGCCATGCGGAACAATTGCACCCTTTTCTCCAAAAGCTTTTTGAGAAAGCCTCTTGCACCCCAGCCGATCTAGATGCTGTGGCGGTGAGTAAAGGCCCAGGTTCTTATACCGGTTTGCGCATTGGCGTGGCAGCTGCAAAAGGGCTGTGCTTTGCCCTAGAGATTCCTCTAATTGCCCTCAACACACTTCAAATGATGATTCAACCTCATTTGAAAAACGAAAAACACTTTCTCATTCCCATGTTAGATGCTCGAAGGATGGAGGTCTATACAGCCGTTTTTGATGGAAAAGGAAATGAAGTGCAAGCTTCTTGGGCTGAGGTGCTTTCTACAGATTCTTTTAAGGATCTCCTTGGAAAGCAAAAAGCACTTGTTTTTGGTGAAGGGGCACATAAATTTAAAGCTCTTAATCAAAACGAAAACATTCATTTTTTGGAGGGCTTTGACTATCCATCTGCTCAAGCCATGGTGTCTTTAGCCTATGATGCTTTTCAAAACAAACAGTTTGAAGATGTGGCCTATTTTGAACCCTTTTATCTTAAAGAATTTATAGGAACACCCCCTAAGCCCAAACTTTAGGATGTGAGTTGATTTAACTGCTCCCAAACTATTTCCCAATTTTCCTTTGGGAGATCACATTGCCTATTTTGACATAAATAAATTAGGGTTTTACCTTTCATGCCTCGCTGTTGCAAAAGAGGATGAGTAGTAGCCTGCTCGGCTCCAGCCCAACTTATAAACGGGTAGGGGTGTTGTTGTAGTTGAGCAAGTATCTCTTTGTAGTTAGGGCCTACTACAGCAAGCTCTACCGAGATTTTAGACATTCTAAGAAAAAGGGTTAGCCAACCACTGTGACTTCTAGGATATTGCCTCACGCTTTCTTGCATGAGTGCGCACATGGCCTCAGCTTGTTTTTGCCATTTAGGACGATCGGCATGCAAAGCGAGTCGCCATAAATTCTCCGCCATTAGCGCATTGTGCGAGATAATGACATTATCCTCAATTTCATAAGAATGGCTCCATGCCCATCTTTCGACTTTTGAATTACTGTTAAATAAACCTACTTTTTCATCCCAAAAGCGTTTTATTGCTTGCTCTGTTTGGACAACAGCTTCATGTAAATAGATTTCATTAAAATAGGTTTCATAGGCTGTTAGATAGAGCTTAATGAGATGGGCATAGTCTTCTAAAAGACCTTTTATTTGGAGTGTCTTATTTTTGTAAATACGCATCAATTGTTGGTCGGGTCCCACAAATTTATGTTGTATAAAAGCCAATGTTTTTGCTGCTATTTGGGCAAAGTTTGGTTCCTTAAAAATGCGGGAAGCCATAAGAAGGCCCTCACAAACCATGGCATTCCATGCACAAATTTGTTTGTCATCTAAAGCAGGCATTGCCCTGTTTTTTTTGGCTTGTTTTAAAGTGCTGTGCCATTGGGCTAGCTGGTCTTGAAAAAGCAAAGGATCAAGACCATTTTGGTCGCAAAATTCGGAGAGGGAGTGAGCCCTAATGAAGACATATTGCCCTTTTTCCCAATAACCGTTTTCATTCACTTGATAATAGGCAGCAAAACGTTCAAAATCCTCCTTTAAAAGGGTTTTTAATTCTTGAGGAGTCCAAACATAATAGGCACCCTCTTCCATTTTATTTTGAGCGTTTAGACTATCTGCATCTAAGGCACTAAAAATGCCTCCTTCTGCACTGCTTAAGCATGTTTCGATAAAATCAATGGTTTTGGCCACCACTTCTTTATAAATAGCCTCGGGCTGGAGTAGATAAGCTTGACTGTAGGTGGTGAGTAATTGTCCGTTGTCATAAGCCATTTTTTCAAAATGTGGGACGTGCCAACGCTCATCTACCGAATAGCGTGAAAATCCACCTTCTACAGCATCAAAAAGCCCTCCCATTGCCATTTTGGTTAAGGTGTTATGATAATGCTTGAGATAGTTTTCTTTTTTAAAAAGTTGTCCTGCTGCTTGCCAAAGATTCAATTGAACCGGCATCATAAATTTTGGTGCTCCTAAAAAGCCACCATATTCCAAATCAACATTTGCATAAAGCTTATCCAGCACTTGGACATATTGTTGAGCCTCATTTTTTGGAGGGGAAACTAGACTTTGAACAGGAAGCATTTGCTGCATTCCTTCTTGTATAAGTTGGGCTTGCTCGCGTAGTTTTTCAGGCTGATTTTGATAAATTTTTTGGATTTGCTGCAATACAGAAAGCCAATTTTCTTTGGGTAAGTAGGTAGCTCCCCAAATGGGCTGTCCATTGGGCAGGGCTATAATATTGAGGGGCCACCCTCCTTGTCCGGTCAAAATTTGAAGGGCTGACATATAGATATGGTCTACGTCTGGTCGTTCTTCCCGATCAATTTTAAAATTGACGAAATGCCGATTCATATAGCTAGCCACTTCACTATTGTCAAAAGATTCGTGTGCCATAACATGGCACCAATGGCAGGCCGAATATCCAATGCTGATTAGCAAAAGTTGATTTGCAGCAGCAGCCTCTTCAAGACGTCTTTTGCGCCACATTTGCCAGGCAACGGGTTGTGAAGCGTGTTGCAATAAATAGGGACTTAAAGATTGCGCCAGTTCGTTTTTTAAATCCTTCAAAACAGAATGCTGTTGTTAGCCATTAATGGCTTCCACGGCATTAACCTTTTCGGGAAGCATTTCTTTGAGGATGTTTTCAATCCCATTTTTAAGGGTGAAAGTAGAAGATGGACAACCACTACAAGCTCCTTGTAAGAGCACATGAACAATTTTTTGATCTGCGTCGTAATGTTCAAAAGCAATATTCCCTCCGTCAGAGGCTACGGCTGGTTTCACATATTCATCCAAAATAGAAACTATTTCTTCTTCTATTGGAGCTAGTGGCATTTTCTCCGATTGCTCAGCTTGAGTAGAGGTTTCAAGCGAGGGGTCTACAATAGTTTTGCCTTGACTTAAATAGTCTCTTATAAATTCTCGTATCTCCATAACAATGGTTTCCCATTGTGCGGCCTCTGTTTTGGTGAGTGAAACATAGTTGGCATCTAAAAAAACTTCTTTCACATAGGGAAAGGCAAAGAGGGCTTGAGCAAGAGGCGCTTGGGCTGCTTGTTCGAGCGTTTTAAATTCATGTGAAGCAGATACCAAGGGTTTGTTGGCAACAAATTTCATCGCTGCCGGATTTGGAGTACTTTCAGCATAAATAGTTACGGGAATGGTTTCTCCTTCGGTAGCTTCAATCACAATGCCCCCCTCGTTTAAATAGTTCTCCAGTTGAGCGGCTACTTCTTCAATCACTTCTTTCCATTCTACAATGTTGAAGCGTTCCACAAACAGACTTTGTTTAGAAAGACGAACCGATTTTACAAAGGGCAAATAGAACAACTGTTGCACAATGGGTGCTTTTGCGGCAGCGTCAATATTTTCATAGATTTTTACTTCTGTAGGGCCTAAAGCTTCAGGTAGGGTGAATTGTGCCCAAAGGCCATCTTCACTTTCTTTAGCTACTATGGAAAACTTTTTCATGTTCATTTTTTTTCAAAAATAAGCAAAACCCGCTGTATTACATGGTGAAGAACGTTTTTAGTGCTTACCTTTAAACAAAAATATGTTACTCAAAACGGTTCGAGGATACACACCTACCTATGGGAAAGATTGCTTTTTTGCTGACAACGCCACCCTCATTGGAGACGTAGTGCTGGGCGACCGTTGTTCCGTTTGGTTTCAGACTGTAGTGCGGGGAGATGTGAACGCTATTCGCATTGGGCATGAGGTGAATATTCAAGACGGAGTGGTGATTCATGCCACTTTTGAAAAAGCGTCTACGCAAATAGGAAACCAAGTTTCTATTGGGCACAATGCCTTGGTGCACGGTTGTGTTTTAGAAGACCGCGTTTTGGTGGGCATGGGTAGCATCATCATGGATCATTGTGTGGTGGGCCAAAACAGCATTATTGCTGCAGGAGCGGTACTTCCTCAAGGCACTATGGTGGCCCCCGGATCAGTATATGCCGGGGTGCCGGCTAAAAAGATTAAAGAGGTTGATCCTCAGCTTCAAAAAGGAGAAATTGAACGTATTGCCCAAAACTATTTGCGCTATGCGGAATGGTATAAAAAGACATAAAAAAAACTGCTCGAAAGCAGTTTTTTAAAAGTTTGAAAGCATTTGATTATTAAAATCCTAGTTCCTTTTTTACATCAGCCAATAAATCTTTTCCATCGGCTAAAATCACACTTCCTCCGGCGCTTGAGTCAAGCACATATTCAAAAGATTGCGACTTGGCAACAGTTTCAATGGCCGAACGGGCTTTTTCATAAAGTGGACGCATCATTTCTGCCTGCTTCTTTTGCAATTCTTGAGAGGCTGTTTGTCTAAACTCTGCAATACGTTGTTGCAAATCTTGCAATTCGGTTTGACGTTGTTGGTTGATCAAATCTGTTTGATTTTCAGCATCGGCACTATAGGATTTTACTTTAGTGTCAAATTCTTTAACAGAAGTGTCTAATTGCGTGGCATATTGCTTTTCTAATTTTTCTAATTCTTTGTTTGCTGCAATCACTTCAGGCATTTCACTCAATAATTGTTGCGTATTGATGTGAGCTACTTTAGATTGAGCGCTAAGAGGTGTAAAGGCCCCTAAAAAAAGTAGGCAGGTGATAAATGTTACTAGTTGTTTCATAATTTAGGATTATTAATTAGTGATAGAGTTAGTTTTGTTTTTTATAGCCTCTATTTGTTCTTTTCTTTCTTGTATTCTTTGTTGTCTATTAATACGTTTTAAAACTAGGTCGCTAATATCGTAATTTTTTGCTGAATAGAGCATAAAGGCGTCTGAAGATCGATCAAAAATAAAATCGTAGCGACGCTCTTCGGCCACTTGTTGCACAATACTCAAAATTTGATCTTGAATGGGTTGGAGCAAATTGGTGCGTTGTTGAATAAGGTCGCCTTGGGGGCCAAAGCGTTTTTCTTGTAGGGCAATGAGTTCCAAAGAAAAGTCTTGTATTTCCAGTTCTTTATCGGCAATCAATTCTGGTGTGAGTAACACTTTTTCAATATTGAGTTGCTCTTGCATTTGTTTAAGTTGAATCTTTTTTAGGGCAATTTCTTTTTTCCAATTTTCAATGTTTTTGTCTAAAAGGCTATTGGCTTTTTGATATTCAGTAACACTTTGCAAAATCACATCCATATCAATATACCCAATGCGCACACTGCGTTGCGCCCATAGGGAAGCGCTGCTCAAAAGAATTATACACAGAAAACCAAATAAAGTAGTTTTTTTCATCTTTTAAATAACGTGAAAAGGAACGCTATATTTTAGCAGCGTTCATAAAAGATATGTTAAAATTGTTGTCCGATTATAAAATGGGTTTCCCAGCCATTGGGTGTGTTGATGTTGGGGTCTGGGTTGTCAAAGCCATATCCAAAATCAATACCCAACAAACCAAAGGCGGGCATAAACACGCGCACACCTACTCCTGCAGAGCGTTTGGAATTAAAAGGGTCAAAATCTTTAAAGCTATCATAACCATTTCCAGCCTCTAAAAAGGAGAGGGCAAATATAGAGGCACTGGGTTTTAGGGTGATGGGATAGCGCAATTCAATAGAAAATTTATTGTAGATGATTGAGCCATCTCGGCTAGAAAGCGATTGATTTTCATAGCCTCTAAGGGCAATGGTTTCTCTACCGTCTAGGGCATAGTTGAGCATACCGTCTCCTCCTAAAAAAAAGCGTTCAAAAGGAATGTTTCCTCTGTCTTTATTGTAGGCCCCTAGAAAGGCAAAATCGGCTTGGGTTTTCAAAACTAGTTTGTCTATTAGGGTAGTATACCAAGTCCCATTAAATTTCACCTTATAAAATTCCAACCATTTAAATTTTTCTTGATCAATGAGATCTTGCAAAGGGTTTCCATTTTCATCTTGAAATTCAGATAGCGCCCCTAGGTTGCTGAAATCTCTTCCCGAAATAAGGGAATAGGGAGGGGTGAGTTTAGCACTAATGGTGAAAGTTGATCCTCCAACGGGAAAAATGGGGTTGGTGTAGGTGTTGTTTCTTGAAAGCGCAACCGAATAAGCAAAGTTATTCGCTTCTCCATTTCCAAACGTAAACAGTCCGGTAAAATAGTTTTTCAGGTTATAATATTGATAGGAAATAGATTGTGATAGTTGAAAAAAGTCGTCGGGAATGCGAAGCCTTTTGGCCAAGCCCAGAGTCACCCCACTAATTTGAAACGACTGACTGCGGTCTGCTAAGCCCGTAAAAAAGTCATAGCGATATTGTACCGTATGGGAGAGCGAGGTAGAAAATTTAACAGGTGCTTTTCCGCCCAACCAAGGTTCAGCAAAACTAAAACTATAGGTGCTGTAAAATTGACTGGCTTGCAAGCGTAAACTCAAACTTTGACCGTCTCCCATGGGCAAGGGTTTATAGGCCTTGCCATCAAAAATTTTCCGCATAGAAAAATTGTTGAAAGACAAACCAAGAGTGCCAATAAAGCCTCCTCCACCGTAGCCACCTTGAAGCTCAATTTGACTTGCTCCAGATTCTACCAAATCAAATTTAATGTCAACAGAGCCCGAGTTGGCGTCTACATTTTCAAAATCGGGATTTATTTGTTCTGCATCAAAAAAGCCTAATTGACCCAGTTCCCTAACCGTTCGCACCACTTGATCTTTGCTGTAGAGAGCACCTGGTTTTGTGCGTAGTTCTCTAAAAATAACATGATCGTTGGTTTTTGAATTTCCAACTACTGAAATCTTGTTGAAGCTGGCCACCTTACCTTCGGAAATTCGAATTTCAAAATCAATGGTGTCATTTTCGGCACTCACTTCTACGGTGTTGATGTTTGAAAACAAATAGCCGTTGTTTTGATAGAGGTTGGTGAGGTCTTGACCGTCTGGTTTTGAGGTGTCTGCAATTCTCTTTTTGAGTAGCACCCCATTGTAGGTGTCGCCAGATTGAATGCCTAAAATTTGACCCAACTGAGCATCTGAGTAGACGGTATTGCCAATAAACTTAAGGTCGCCAAAATAATATTTTTGGCCTTCATCAATGTCTAAGTTCAAGGTGAGTTTGTCATTTTGTTCTACAAGGGTGTCTTGCACAACACGAGCATCTCTGTAGCCGTTTTCTTTATAAAAATCGAGCAGGCGTTTAAGGTCATTTTTATATTCTTCTTCAATATATTTTGAAGCTTTCCAAAAACGAAAATCCTTTCTCTGCTTGGTTTTCTTAAAGCGCGAGCGCAACTTTGCATCGCTAAAAATAGCATTATTGTCAAATTTGATTTGGTCAATTTTAACTCGGTTACCTCGATCCACATTCACCAAGAGTTTGTAGGTGTTGGCTTCAATGCTGTCTTGAATCATGTTTAGGTTCACCTTGGTTTTTAGAAAGCCATCTTTCTTTAACTTATTTTCAATATAGTTTTTAGTATTGGTCAAAAAGCTTTCAGATAGTTTTTTGCCAACTTTTAATTCGGTTTCGTCAATAATAGATTCTGTCTTTCCTTTTTTGAGTCCGTTTATTTTGACTTCAGAAAGCGTGGGAAGCTCCTCAATTTCAATTTCGATAGTGATTTTTTGCCCCTCTACATGGGCCACATAAAAATTGATATCGCTAAATAAATTAAGTCCCCAAAGTTTTTGAATGATAGCACTCACTTCTTCTCCAGGTAGGGCAATATTTTGTCCTTTTCGCAAACCACTGTAGGAGATTAGGGTTTGATCATTAAAGGTTTTTAAACCCGAAACAATGATGGAATCTAGTATATAGTTTCGTCCTTTAACAAAGTTTTCTACTTGAGCGTGAAGTGGAGTAAAAAGGCCCAGTAAAAAAACAAGTATGCCAGCAAAGGTTTTGCGAAACACGGTCATGTTAACTACTGAGTTGTTCACTGGTTTTTCCAAATCTGCGTTCTCTTTTTTGATAATTCGAAATGGCATCTTGCAAATCATTCTTGCCAAAATCAGGCCACAATACATCAGTAAAGTATAATTCTGCATAAGCTATTTGCCAGAGCAAAAAGTTACTGAGTCTTTGTTCGCCGCTGGTTCTGATTAGCAAATCTACAGTTGGTAAATTGCGGGTGTAAAGATGCTCATTTATGGTGGATTGGTCAATTTTTTCGGGCGAAATTAAACTATTTTTAACTTTCTCAGCAATTTGCTGACAAGCCAACGCAATTTCTTCTTTTGCGCCATAGCTTAACGCTAAAGTCAACACCATTCCGGTGTTGTTAGCTGTTTGTTGAATAACGCTGTTGAGTTCTTGGTGAACAGCAGTAGGTAGGTTTGTTAAATTTCCGATGGCTTCTAACCTAATATTGTTTTCCACCAATTTTTCAAATTCTTCATGAAGTGAAGCTACCAGCAATTTCATCAACAGGTTGATTTCTTCCTTGGGACGGCTCCAATTTTCACTGGAAAAAGCAAAGAGCGTGAGGTAGTCAATGCCCATTTCGGCAGCGGCTTCCACGGTGTTTGACACGGCTTTAATTCCGTTTCTGTGGCCTAATATACGCTGCATGCCCCGCTTTTTAGCCCACCGGCCGTTTCCATCCATAATTATGGCAATGTGTTTGGGTGTTTTTTTCATCTATTCCTTACAATAACACGGCAGATCGCCAAAGGTAAACGAAATTGTTAAACCTGTAAAAACAAACCAGTCATTATTGCCCACATTTCCAAATTTCAACTCAGGAATATCGGGAAATTCAACTTGTGGGTTGCTTCCGTCCAAATTATCAGTTAAGGTATAGCGCACTCCTAATTCTAGTCCAATCACAAAAAGGGGGTTGGGGTTCCACTTAGCTCCTAAAAAGACCGGAAATCCAAAAGTTTGATCTTTTCGGTTGGAAACAAAGGTGGCATCTGGGGTGTTTGGACTTTCAATAGACAACAAATCGTATCGAAAATAGCTGAGACCCAAAAACAGATAAGGCGTTATTTGTGCAGCATCATCGTGCAGGTTGAAGTCCACAAAATTAAATTCCATTCCGGCATGAACTTCTTGAATCTCGTTTTCAAACTCATAGCCGCGTCTAAATCGGTTGAGGTCATTGGTATTGTTCTCATTTTCAAACAAAGTGGTGAGCGCAAAACCCGCTCGAAGTGAATAGCGAGTGTTCACATTATAGCGATATAAAACCCCGTAGGCCATCTTGCGAGGGTACACATAGCGGGCTGAACCAACATCACCAATATAGTTGCTTCTTCCCAAAACAGCCCCTAACTCATGAAATTGAGCTTGCCCCCAAAATCCCATAAAGCAAAAGGCGATGAGAAGAAATTTTTTGATCCTCATGAAAACGGATTGACTACCCTTTTTCAAAGGGATTTCATTTGTATATGTTAAACGTGTAAAGCCTAATTCTATTGTGTGTTTTGGGCGCCTTGTCCCCAAAATAATTTTTCTCTTAAAGTTTTAAAGAAAAAATGGCCTTCTAACTCTACCGTAAAGACTTTAAAAGGGGCTTTTTTAAGGTATAGGATATTGTCATTAGACACACTATAGAGGCGTGAATCTAGGGAGACCAAAAACTCGTCAGCCCGGGAACTAACGTTGATTTTTAAACGTGCTTTATCTGAAATTATTAGGGGACGCATGTTGATGTTGTGAGGGGCAATGGGATTGAGCACCCACGATTGGGTTTCGGGAGTCAGAATGGGACCTCCACTGCTTAGAGAATAGCCAGTGGAGCCGGTAGGAGTTGCAATGATTAAACCGTCAGACCAATAGGTAGTTAAGGGCACATCATTCACCGCGGTTTGTATGCTGAGCATGGCGGTAGTGTTCTTTCTGCTTAGTGTTATTTCGTTTAGGGCGAAAGGAAGTTCTGTCAAAGCCGGAATTTCTTTTTCGGTCTCAAGGCTTAAAAGGGTACGTTTTATGAGACTAAATTTTTGGTCGAAAAACAAGCGCAAGCCCTTTTGCAATTCTTCTCGCTGCAAACTGGTCAGAAACCCTAATTGTCCTGTGTTGATGCCTAAAATGGGAATTTCAGAATCCCGCACCACGGTTACAGATCGCAATAGGGTGCCATCGCCTCCAAAGGAAAACAGATAATCAAAATCGTTAGCAAGCACTTCTTTGGCATTAAAAAAAGGCCCCTCAAAGTCTTTTTCATTGAAGTGTTTGGCCATGCTGTCTACTAAGGCAAAATCATGCTTATTTTTTTGGCAAAATGCCATAACCTCTGCCATACATGCTATGGTTTTGGGATGGTCATATTCACTAAAAAGAGCAATTTTCATGTTCCTTATAATTTGCTTTGGCAAGGTACAAAACTTAGTCGTTGGGCTCAAAATCTCCGAAGATTTATGTCGTACGAATTTAATTTAAGTTAAAATCTTCAATTTCTTTTTTAAACCTTTTCCAATACGATACTTTTACAAAAAAAATATCATGACCTCCCTAAGTGTAAACATTAACAAAGTGGCAACACTTCGAAATGCTCGTGGCGGAAATATGCCCAACTTGCTCGACGTTGCCCAAGACCTACAGCGTTTTGGTGCTCAAGGCATCACCATTCACCCCAGACCCGATCAGCGACACATTCGCTATGAGGATGCTCTGGCACTGCCTAAAGTGGTATCCACCGAATTTAATATTGAGGGTAACCCCATTGAAGAATTTAAAGCTTTAGTGCTACAAATCAAACCTACGCAAGTAACTCTTGTTCCCGATGGTCCAGATGCCATTACTTCTAATGCAGGGTGGGATACCCTCAAACATAAATCCTATTTAGAAGATTTGATTGCGGAGTTTAAAGAAGCGGGTATCAGAACATCTATTTTTGTGGATCCTGTTCCTAAAATGATAGAAGGCGCGGCCGCCACTAAAACCAATCGAATAGAATTGTATACAGAGGCCTATGCAAAAAATTATCCTGCTGATCCTAAAGCGGCCTTGGCTCCCTATAAAGAGGCTGCTATCCTTGCTCAAGAATGTCAATTGGGGCTTAATGCCGGACATGATCTAAGCCTTGAAAACGTGGGCTATTTTGCTCAAAATATTCCTGCTCTTTTGGAAGTTTCAATTGGGCACGCCTTAATTTGCGAGAGCTTATATCTGGGGTTTGAAAATGTTATTCCCCTTTACTTACAACAACTGCAATTTGGAGATACTACATCATAATACCTTCGGTTCAGGGGGCGCCCCCTTGGTTGTCTTACATGGTTTTTTGGGCATGGGCGACAATTGGAAATCGCATGCCAAGGCTTGGGCTGAACAAGGTTTTCAGGTTCATTTGCTCGATCAGCGAAACCACGGGCGCAGTTTTTGGTCTTCCGAATTCAATTATGCGGTCCTAGCTGATGATCTCCTGCGGTGGATGGATGACCAGCGGTTAGAAAAAGCTGCTGTTTTGGGCCATTCAATGGGTGGCAAAACAGCTATGACCTTTGCAGCTCAGCATCCCGATCGGGTCAATAAGCTTTTGATTGCCGATATTTCTCCTAGAACCTATCCTCCTCATCATGATCTTATACTCTCTGGTTTAGCGGCCCTAGATTTTGAACAACTCACCAATAGAAAAGAAGCAGAAGATGCCCTTAGTGTAACGCTTAAAGAGGCCGGTGTGCGTCAGTTTTTACTAAAAAACTTATATTGGACAAGTCCTGGAAAATTAGCATTGCGTATCAATATTGACGTTTTAAAAACCAAGGGAGCAACCATTGGTGCCCCTTTGGCAGAAGATGTGCTTTGTGAATTGCCCACTCTTTTTTTAGCAGGAGAACGTTCACAATATATTTTAGCGGAAGATCATTTGTTGATTAAAAAGCATTTTCCTCTAGCTCAAATTACAACCATTCCAAATGCAGGGCATTGGTTGCATGCCGATAATCCAACTGCCTTTTCGGCTGCTGCACTACAGTTTTTAAAGGACTAATTTTTTATTGTTGTAACATCCTTTTTCGATTCTGTGAAATTTAGTGTGATTTAGGAATAGGAAACCCGCGCTATTGTATTTTTGATCCCAATTTGAGAGCAATGAATATTCAAATACGCAAGGCAAAGCAAGAAGATAGTGTGGCCATCTTGGCCCTAATTCAAGAACTGGCAACCTTTGAAAGAGAACCCGATGCGGTTTTAATAACGCAAAAAGACATTGAACAGCATGGGTTTGGAGCGTCTCCTCTCTTTGAATGTTTTGTGGCCGAAGTGGATCTAAAGATTGTTGGAATGGCCTTGTTTTATTCCCGCTATTCTACTTGGAAAGGCCCCACTTTACATTTGGAAGACCTCATTGTGACAGAAAACATGAAAGGAAAAGGCATTGGCACTAGACTTTACCAAAAATTTATTCAATATGCCTATGACCAAGGAGTGGAGCGTATTGAATGGAATGTGCTTGATTGGAACACACCAGCCGTTTCTTTTTATGAAAAAAGTGGTGCCGATGTGCTTTCAGATTGGCGCACTGTTCAGATGCATAGAGTTGCTATGAAGCAGTTTCTCATTAATCAAAAAAAACAATGAAAATATTTAAGTTTGGAGGAGCCTCTGTAAAAGATGCCGATGGGGTTCGCAATGTTTTTGAACTACTCAAAACAGTGGGACATCAAGATACCCTCATCGTGATTTCGGCTATGGGCAAAACAACCAATGCCATGGAAACCTTGGTGGATCACTATTTTAATGCCCCAGCCAGTTTAACGCAAACTCTTTTGGGGGTTAAAAAACAACACCTCGATATTGTGAAAGCTCTTTTTGAGCAAGAACAAGGGCCCGTTTTTGATACGGTCAACACCCTTTTTGAGACCTTAAAAAATTTTTTAAGTCATAATAAATCAACTAATTATAGTTTTGTTTATGATCAAGTGGTGAGTTATGGTGAATTGTTGTCTACTCAAATTGTTGCCCACTATTTTGCTGCTCAAGGACTTCAAAATCAATGGCTCGATGCACGCACTTGTATAAAAACCGATACCTATTATCGAGATGCCAATTTGGATTGGGAAACCACTACTCAATTGATTCAGCAAAAAATACCTCAAAAAGAATTGGTCATCACCCAAGGCTTTATTGGCAGTGATGAAAATAATTTTACAACCACTTTAGGCAGGGAGGGGTCTGACTACAGTGCTGCTATTTTTGGCTATGCCCTCAATGCAGAATCGGTCACCATTTGGAAAGATGTGCCAGGCGTGCTCAATGCCGACCCACGTCATTTTGATAACACCACATTATTGCATCAAATTTCTTACAGAGAAGCCATTGAATTGGCTTTTTATGGCGCTTCAGTAATTCACCCTAAAACCCTGCAACCTTTGCAACGCAAAGAAATTCCTCTTTTTGTAAAATCGTTTGAAAATCCTACCGCTCCCGGAACTGCAGTGATGAAAGGGAAAACCCTTGTGCCTCAAACACCTTGTTTTATTTTAAAAAGGGAACAGGTTTTGTTGCGCCTTTCTTCCCTCGATTTTTCTTTTATTGTGGAAGACAATATCAGTGCCATTTTTGCGCTTTTACATCAATATCAAATGCGGGTAGAGTTACTTCAAAATTCGGCCATCAGTTTTTCAGTTTGCATCAACAACAAATACGGTCGTTTGGAAGAACTGGTAACGGCTTTACGCGCCCGATTTAAGGTGGAGGTTTCAGAACATGTAGATCTCTATACGATTCGGCACTTTGATCGTGAAGCTATTCATCGTATTAAAAACTACGATCGTCCAATTTTATTGGAACAGCGCACCCAAGAAACAGCTCAATTTGTTTTAGCCTAGGGAAAATGATTTGTTTTATTGCCCTAAATTGTTTTTGACAAAATCCTTGCAATAAGCCGCAATGGTATCTCTTGTTTCGGCAAAGGCAGTCTCAATTTGCGCAGGAGTGCCCTCTAATTTGGATGGGTCTGAAAAATTTTGGTGTAAACGTACCGCATTTTTAGACGGAATTACTGGACAGTTTTCAGCGGCATGATCGCAAACCGTGAGAATATAATCAAAGTCTATAGCGCTATATTCTTCCACTAGGTTTGAGGTATGATGGCTAATATCTACGCCAACAGCTGCCATGGTGGCAATGGCTTTTGGGTTAACCCCGTGTGTTTCAATTCCGGCACTATAAATTTGAGCTGTGCCCCCACTATAATAATTAAGCCAACCATGCGCAATTTGACTTCTGCAGGAGTTTCCCGTGCAAAGAACAAGTACCTTTTTCATAATTTTAAAAATTGAGTTTTAATTTTTGTGAGAATTGTAGTGGCTAATTTTTCATGGCTTTCTACTGTCCATCCGCCAACATGAGGACTAAGCAATACGTTTTCGGCTTGTAGAAGATAACTGAAGGCGGGTGGAATAGTTGCAGCCTCAAAATGGTTAGTGAAAGAACGCGATTCATATTCTAACACATCTAATCCGGCCCCTAAAACCTTTCCACTTTTAAGTCCTTTCACTAAGGCATTCGTATCAACCACCTTTCCTCTAGACGTGTTGAGCAGCCAAAAAGGGTGCTGCATTTGTGCCAAAAAGGGTTCATTAATTAGACCTATGGTTGAATTGTTTTGTGGAACATGAAGACTTATTACATGCGCTTTTGTATAAAGGGTATCTAAGGACACTTGGGTGGCATTTTGGTCTCCTAAATTGGGAAGTATGTCATGGCACAACACTTCAACCTCCATTCCCCTAAGTTTTTTGGCAAACTGCCTGCCTGTATTGCCATAACCAATAATTCCTACGGTTTTGCCTTCTAGCTCCCATCCCCTATGTTCTTCACGTAGCCAGTGTCCGGCTTGGATAGAGGCGTGGCCTAAGCGCAATTTATTGAGTAAAGCCAACAGCATGCCTAAAGCGTGTTCGGCTACTGCGTTTCGATTGCCTTCTGGCGCAGCAAAAAGCTGCATGTTTTTTTGTTGGGCGTAGGCCACATCAATGTTTTCTAGACCGGCTCCTAATCGAGCGATAAACTGCAAATTAGGAGCGGCATCGATCACTTTTTTATCAATAGGAAAGCGACTGCGAATGACCAAACCGGTGTAGGTGTGAAGTTTTGGTATGAGTGATTCTAAAGGGGTGGTATAAGCCAATTCATTGATAAACCCCAGATTTTTTAAACCCTCAACCAAAAGGGGGTGGTTTTCATCAACATGAAGCAAGCGCATGGGTTTCATCAAAATCCTAAAGCCAATTTTGCAACATAAAAGAAGAGGAAAATGCCAAAAATATCATTGCAAGTTGTGATGAATGGGCCAGTGGCTATGGCTGGGTCAATGCCCCTTCGGTCTAAAATGATGGGCACAAAAGTGCCAATTAGGGCCGCCACTATGATGACTAAAAGCATGGAACCTGCTATGGTGGCACTCACCAACAATTCTTGGGCAATGAGTTGGCCAAAAAGAATGAGTATGAGCCCTAACGCAATTCCATTAATTAAACTAAGGCCAATTTCTTTGAGCAAACGTGAGAATAAGGATCCCTTAACGGTATCGTTGGCTAAACCTTGAACAATAATGGCCGACGATTGCACCCCTACATTTCCTGCCATGGCAGCAATGAGTGGAGTATAAAAAAACAAATTACGTAGTTCGGGTTGCTCCATTACATTTTCAAAACCTTGAAGAATAAACACACTTCCCAAACCACCTAAAAGCCCTAAAAATAGCCAAGGTAAACGCGCTCGTGATAATTCTAAAATACTGTCATCAGCTTCTACATCGTTTGAAAGTCCAGCTGCTAATTGATAGTCTTTTTCAGCTTCTTCTTTAATAACATCCACAATATCATCAATGGTAATGCGACCTAACAATTCTCTTTTTGCATTAACCACTGGAATGGCTTCGAGGTCATATTTAGACATGATTTTAGCCACTTCTTCGCTCTCTTGATCTACCGTAACGTAGTCTACATTGGGAATATAGATGTCTTTTACTTTGGCTTTTGCGTTTGCTGTGATTAGGTCTTTTAGCGAAAGTCTTCCCTTTAGTTTATTTTTTTGATCCACCACATAAATGGAATGAACGCGCGTTACATTTTCGGCCTGTGCCCGCATTTCATTTAGGCATTTAAGCACGCTGAGGTCCTCTTGAACTTTCACTAATTCTTTTGCCATAAGACCTCCAGCCGTATTTTCATCATAAGCAAGCAGTTCTCGAATGTCTTGCGCATGTTCAATGTCTTCCAATTGCGACATCACTTTTTGCTGTCTTTCTTCTGGAAGCTCTGAGATTAAATCGGCCGCATCATCAGTATCTAGTTCTGCAATTTCTTCGGCAATTTCTTTTGCAGAAAGCTGCTCTAAAATGTTTTCCCGAGTGTCTTCATCCAATTCGGCTAAGGCATCAGCGGTGGTTTCACTATCTAAAAGTTTAATGATGTAGGTGGCCTCGTTGGTAGGGAGTAACTCAAGAATTTCAGCTACATCGGCATAATGCAGCTTTTGCAGTCGTGTTTTTAACGGCCGAGCTTGTTTGGATTCGATAAGTGCTTTGATGGAGGCAAAAAAAGCATCATTAATTTCAAAATTAGCCATCACTTATCCGCTTTGTGAGTTCTACAAAAGAAGCTCCCGAGAGTTTTTCGGGTCGCAGGTCAAAGATACTATCTTCTCTTATATTTTCAGGTATTGCTAATGTTTTTAAACTGTTACGAAGTGTTTTTCGTCTTTGTTGAAAGCTTAATTTTACTATTTGAAATAACAATGCTTCGTCACAATCTAAACTAAAATTGTCTTTGCGTTGGCATTGAATAACGGCAGAATGAACTTTTGGAGGCGGATTGAAGGCCTCTGGAGGCACCTCAAACAAATAGCTTGTTTCATAAAACAATTGAACCAAGACAGATAGTATGCCATATTGTTTGGAACCTGGAGGTTCGCAAAGGCGTTGAGCCACCTCTTTTTGAAACATGCCGGCAAAAAATGGAATTTGGGTTCTGGCGCTAAGCACCTTAAAAACAATTTGGGATGAAATGTTATAGGGAAAGTTTCCAATTACAGCAAATTCATTGGTTCCGTATAGTTTTTGAAAATCTAATTTCAAAATATCTTCTTGCACGATATCTTGTGTCAAGAAAGGATAATGAGCTTGCAAATAGGCCACTGATTCTGAATCGATTTCAACTACTTTTAGGGGATGTGATTGTTGGATTAAAAATTGGGTGAGCATGCCCATTCCGGGTCCGATCTCCAAGACATTTAGGGTTTGGTCTTGAGGAAGAGTTTGGGCAATTTTTTGCGAAACAGAAAGATCTTTAAGAAAATGCTGTCCCAATTTTTTTTTGGCTCGAACCTTTTTCATGAGATGGAATGCACAATTTCGAGTTCGGTTTGAAAACGAAGGGTTTGCTCGCCAAAGCGTTCTTTTTCTTTGGCTATATGAGCATTTTCCCATTGGTTTACATAAGCCTGAAGAATTTGTTTTGAAGCGGCTACATATTGAATGGCATAGCTTAGGCTTTCTAGGGCGTCGCTGTGAATTTTAAGAAGATTGATGGCTTCAAAAGCACCACATTGAAAAACTTCTGGCAAATAAATCTCACGCATCCACTGCAACCATTCTTGCTCAATTTGAGGGTCAACTTGCGTGGTGACGTTATAGATAATCATAGCGTTTATTCAATCCATTCAAAACCGGTGTAGGGAATCAAGGCAGCGGGAATTTTGATGCCCTTTGGGGTTTGGCAATTTTCTAACAATCCTGCCATTACTCTAGGCAAAGCAAGGGCACTTCCGTTGAGGGTGTGTACCATTTGCTTTTTTCCTTCACTATTTTTGTAGCGCAATTGTAAGCGTTCAGCCTGAAAGCTTTCAAAAGTAGAAACGGAGCTAATTTCTAACCAACGGTCTTGTGCGGTAGAAAAAATCTCAAAATCATAGGTGAGTGCGGCTGTAAATCCTAAGTCACCTGCACAAAGGCGAAGAATTCTATAGGGTAGTTCCAAATCGGCGAGAATGGACTTAACATGATGAACCATTCCCTCTAAGGCTGCAGGTGCATGGTGAGGTTCTTCAATACGCACAATTTCAACTTTGTCAAATTGATGTAAGCGGTTTAGACCTCGAACATGAGACCCATAACTTCCCGCTTCTCTTCTAAAGCAGGGCGTATATCCGGTTATGCAAATAGGCAACTCTGAAGCCTCCAAGAGATCATTTCTGTAGAGGTTGGTGAGCGGCACTTCTGCTGTAGGAATTAAATATAATTGATCTTTGGGCACTTCATACATTTGTCCCTCTTTATCGGGCAATTGTCCGGTGCCAAAACCAGAAGCCTCATTAACCAAATGGGGTACTTGCATTTCTCGGTATCCGGCAGCCGTATTTTTATCAAGAAAATAGTTAATTAAGGCGCGTTGCAAGCGAGCTCCTTTTCCTTTATAAACCGGAAAGCCGGCACCGGTAATTTTGCTTCCGAGTTCAAAATCTATAAGATCATATTGCGCTGCTAATTCCCAATGGGGGAGGGCTTCAGCATGCAGTTTAGGAATTTCTCCTGCCGTGAACACCACTTCATTGTCTGCTTCAGAATTACCCGCTGGCACTAGGGCATGCGGCACATTGGGAATTTGTGTGCGGAGTTGTTGCAGTTTTTCCGTGGTTTCTTGCAACTGGTCCTGTAGGGATTTGGATTGTTCTTTAACTTGGGCACTTTTGATTTTTAAGCTATTGGCTTGCTCTGCTTTCCCTTGTTTATAAAGATGCCCAATTTCTTTAGCGAGCTGATTTGCTTCTGCCAAGAGAGTGTCTAACTCATTTTTTTGTTGACGTCTCTTTTGATCTAGTGCAATGAGGTCATCTACTATAGAAGTGTCTTTAAAATGACGCTTTTCTAAAGCAGCCAGTAAGGTTTCTTTGTTTTCACGAATGTATTGTAGTGAGAGCATAACCGGATTTTTGCAAAACTAAGGATTCTTAAAAATTTTGTTCTATATGTTGGAGGCAAAATGCTTTGTCTTTGCCAATTTGAGTCTGAAGAGCTTCAAGAGAGTCAAATTTTTGTTCGTCTCGAATTTTTAGATGGAGCTCTAGGGTGAGTTCTTGTCCATATAGGTCTTTGTCAAAGCTAAAAAGATGGACTTCTAATGTGGCTTGAGAGCCATTGAGTGTAGGCCGTGTGCCATAATTCATCATGCCGAAATAGGATTGGCCTTCATGGGTCACAGTCACCAAATAGACGCCAGTGGCCGGTAGCAGCTTGTAGGAGTTGGCAACCTTTATATTGGCCGTGGGAAAAGACAGGGTGCGCCCTATGCCTTCTCCTCGAACTACTTTGCCTCTAATTTGATAGGGTCTGTTTAAATATTGATTGGCAACGCTAATATTTCCCTCCTCGAGTGCTTTTCTAATTTTGGTGGAACTCACAGCAATAGAAGAAACTTCTTGTGACGGAATGGTTGTTACCTCAAAATCGTAGGTGTTTCCCAATTCTTTAAGATCTTCTGCTGTGGCTTCTCGGTTACGCCCAAACCGGTGGTCATAGCCCACCATAATTTTAGCAACATGGAGTTGTTCTACTAAAACCTTTCGAACAAAATCTAGGGCAGTGAGACGAGCAAAATCTTCAGAAAAAGGATGAATGATTAAATGATCTATGCCCAAAGCAGCGAGTGCTTCTTTTTTTTCTTCCATCGTATCGATTAGCTTAATGCTTTGATCTTGTTGCAAGACCATTCTAGGATGGGGAAAAAAGGTGAGTACATTGGCAAACAACCCTCTTCCTTTTGCTTCTTCCACCAGAGATTTTAAAATTTTTTGATGTCCAAAATGAACCCCGTCAAAGGTGCCAATGGTTAGAATACACCGTTTTCTTTCTCGATATTGATCGAGGTGTGTGAGTGACTTCATGCCCTAATGCTCTCTCAGATTTAAGTGACAAAAGTAAACCATTCTCCACCAATCCATGAAAGTTTCCTTATTTTTAAGCTTTAATTGAACTTTGAAAAAGAATCGTTTCGTTTTTATTGGAGCAGTGTTTTTGTTGCTACTTCCTTCTTTTGCCTTAGGCCAAGACTATTGGGCAAAAGCCAAAGATATGGCTCCTCAAAAAGCCAGACGACTAACGGTGGGTTCTGCCTATTGGATGCTCAATCAACAAAAATTTGAAGGCCAGTTTTCTAAAAATGCTTCTAAAGATCTGACCCATCAAATTACGCTAATCAATGAAAAGGGCGAAACCGAAAATTTTGCTTTGAAGCCGGTAAACCTATTGGCTCCTGCCTTAGCTGAAAGATACCCACAATTAAAAAATTATGTAGGTCAAAGTATGCAACGTCCGGAGGTGCGTTTGCGACTTAGTGTAAGCCCACTAGGCATTAATGCTTGGTTGCGCTTCCCCGATCAAAAAGATTTTTTTATCCAGCCGGTTCGTCAGCAAAAAGGGCTGCACTACAGTTATGTAAAAAACGGTCAGGATGCCCAAAATTCTTGGGAATGTAAAACAGAAACGCCACCTAAAAAGAACAGGAAAGGGGTTCAAGAAAGGGCGGCAAAACAAGCTTCCGAAATACGCACTTTTCGAATAGCTCTTGCAGCTACAGCAGAATATACTGCTTTTTGGGGTGATGATGACGATACAAACGGCACCAATCAAGAAGATGCTTTGGCTGCTATGGTCAGTTCGCTTAACCGAGTGAATGAAATTTATGAAGAAGAATTGCAGCTTCACTTAGAATTGGTAACCGACACAACCATAGTCTATACAGACCCTATGAACGACCCTTTCACAAATGATTTAAACAAGCAATTACAAGCCACATTAGATGACAAAATAGGAAGTGATGCCTATGATGTGGGACATCTCTTTGGCTATGGTGAGCCCAATGGCGATGCTGGTTGTTTAGGTTGTGTTTGTGTTTCTGGTAAAAAAGGGAGTGCTTTTTCGAGTCATTCTTTTGAAGACCCCTTTGGTGGCGAATATCGCAACGACTATTTTGATTTGGACTATTTTGGCCATGAATTAGGGCATCAATTTGGAGCCTATCACACTTTTTCTTTTCAAGTGGAGGGCTATGGGTTTAATGCCGAACCTGGAAGTGGATCTACCATTATGGGCTATGCCGGTATTGCCGGAGAAGATAATGTTCAGCGTCATGGTGATTCCTATTTTCATTTTTACAGCATACAAAATATCAATGAATTTGTGGCGCAACTCTCTTGCGGAACGGTTAGTCCGGCCGTGAACATCCCTCCGCAAGCCAATGCGGGGGCAGACTATTATATCCCTACGGGCACCGCCTATACCCTTGAGGTGGAAAATGCGGATCCAACAGAGGGTATCCGCTATAGTTGGGAGCAATTGGATAGCGGCAAGGTTACCCAAGATAATTTTGGTCCGCAAAATGCGATTGGTCCCCAAAATCGTTCTTTGCCTCCCACCACAACTCCATACCGAATCATTCCGAAAATGACACGGGTTTTAGCCGATAAATTAACCCAAACAAAACCCCAACTCAACCAAGACTGGGAAACGGTATCAGAAGTAGGACGTTTGTTGCGATGGGGGCTTACAGTGCGCAAAACAGAAAATGAAGAAACCCTTTTGGCTCAAGATGAAATGGAAATTAAAGTGGTCGAGAATTCAGGGCCGTTTCAAGTTATTTCTCAAACGGAAAAAAACACAATATGGGAAGCTGGCACCAAGCAAAGTGTTTTTTGGGAAGCAGGCACCACTTTTGAACCTCCCATAAACACGACCACGGTGAGTATATATTTATCCGAAAATGGAGGAAAAGAATATCCCTATTTGCTTGTAGAAAATACAGCAAACGATGGCCAAGCCGATATCATTGTGCCGGACAGTTTAGATTTAACGGCTTCTCGAATTAAAATAAAAGCCGATAATTCAATTTATTTTGCCCTTAACAAAGCCTTTATTAAGGTGCAATCTCGAAAATTTACCCTTGCCTTTGATGCCTATTCACAGCGGGTTTGTAGCAACAATGAGGTAACCTATGAATTCGACATCAATCGATTTTCCAATTATGATGAAGCCATTCGTTTGGCCATAACTAATTTGCCAGCAGGCCTAAAGGCCACTTTTTCTAAAGATGTTTATCAAAAAGCAGACAGCCGTGGAACCCTGACCCTTAATGGTCTTGAAAACATTTCTCCCAATAATTTTACTTTTGAAATTATGGCGAGTAGTAGTTCTCTGCAATATGATTTTCAATTTGACCTTGAGTTGCGTTCGCCTACTCTCAACACCCCTGTTTTGCTATTTCCTCCTGCAGACGATATAGCAACAAATCTAACGCCACAGTTCGAATGGGAAGAGGCTCTCAATGCCGATCTTTTTGTGCTTCAAATTGCAAAAGATGAGGCTTTTCAAAACATGGTTAAAGAAGAAACGGTTTCGACCAATCAATATGGTGGTCTTGTGTTGGAAGAAAATCAAACCTTTTATTGGCGCGTGAAAGCACAAAATGATTGTGGCAGTGGACGTTTTTCTGAACCAAATCGTTTCAAAACGTCACAACTCTCTTGTCTCACCATAGAAGCATTGAATTTACCAAGTTCTATTGCCGATGCAACCATTGACAATCCTAAAACAACCTCTTTTACAATTCCAGTAGGCTATGACTTGCCCATTGAAGATCTAAATGTGTTGGTAGCTATTGAGCACAATTGGCTAGAAGATTTAACCCTCACGCTGGTTGCTCCAGATGGTACTTCTATTTTATTGACCCAACAATTGGGAGAAAACCGATCCAATTATGAAAACACAGTTTTTGATGCTGAAGCATCTCAAAGTATATTGAATGCCGAGGCTCCTTTTGAAGGTACTTTTGCCCCCATTCAAAGTTTTGAATCGCTCTATGGGAAAAGTGCTTTTGGCGATTGGACGTTGGAAATTACAGATTCTTATTCGGAAGATAGTGGCACTTTGAATCGTTTTGAAATTGAGTTTTGTTTATTGGGAATTACCTTGCCCAATAGTGATCGCGATTCTATTATTGATGAAAAAGACAATTGTCCACAAATTACCAACCAAGATCAATCAGATATAGACGGCAATGGCATAGGCGATTTATGTGATGTTTTTTCTGCCAAAAATATTACGGTTACTAAAAACAATGTGAGTTGTGCAGGCAAATTTAATGGGCGTATTACGCTTAGTGCCCTAGCCAAATTTGACTATTTAGCAACCCTTAAAGGGCCTAATGGTGTTGACCGAATTCTTCGTTTTTCGGGGGATGAAGAAACTTCTCTTTTAAATTTGGGCGCTGGGCGCTATGCAGTTTGTGTAAGTAGTGAAGCTTTTCCTTCCTACTCCCATTGTTTTGATGTGCAAATAAAAGAACCAGACCCACTTGATGTGCAGGCCGTTGTGCAAAATGAACTACAGCTGGTAGAACTTTCGCTTAAGGGGGGTGAGGCCTATGAAATTAATTGGAATGGAAAAAAAATAAGGGCGCAAGTCACCACCGAAAAAATTCAGTTGCCGCTTGAGCAACAATGGAATCGCTTAGAGGTGAAAACCGCTTTGGCTTGTCAAGGAGTATTTGAAACTTGGATTGCCAATGAAAGTGAAGTGACAATTTTCCCTAATCCAGTGCAAGCTACCGCACGGGTATTATTACCTGCTCACAGTCAGGCAGAGCGTCTTCTTTTGTATGATACTTCGGGAAATCTAATTTGGGAAACGAGTGTGCAGGAGTTTCAAACCCCTGAATTTAAAATTCCAGTGAGTCATTTGCCCACAGGACTTTATGTGCTTTCTGTGCGCTATCCTTCTTATGAAACCCAATTAAAACTAATAAAAGAATGAGGGGGCTTGCTTTGTTATTTGTTGGATTTTTGTTTTGGGCCTGTGGGCCAGAACCCATTCCGGACCCTGTTGCAGCCCAATTAGTGGCCCCTCGAAATTTGGACAATTGCACCACCGCCGATAAGATTAGCGATATTGAAAGCCAAGTGACTTTTCAATGGAATTCTGCCTTACACACAGACGACTATGAATTGGTTATTCGAAATCAAAAAACCGGTATTTTAACTCGAAAAACAACTGCCTTAACCAGCTTAAATCAAGTGCTATCTCGTGGCTCTAACTACAGTTGGTGGATCAATTCTAGAGCAACCTTATCGGCAATTACAGCCAAAAGTGAAGTGTGGCATTTTTATTTGGAGGGGGAACCCGAATTGAAACACGTTCCTTTTCCTGCTGCCCTTCTTTTTCCGGAATCAGAAGCAGTAGTTTCTTTGGTTAATAACAACCTAACCTTCAAATGGGAGGGAAGTGATCTCGATTTAGACATTGCCTATTATAGCCTCTATATTGGAACTGCTTCAGACAATTTGACTTTGGTGGAAGGTGCGTTAACCCAAACCCAAAGTGTTCAAACCCTGAAAGCAAATACAACTTATTATTGGCAAGTAGTTACAACAGATCGAGAGGGTAATACATCAGCGTCGGCTATTGGCACTTTCACAACAGAATGAGCAGAACCTTAGGTGCCGTTAAATTGATTCATTGTTTTTTGGGCTCCTTGCAAACAGAATGATTCAATAATCTCTCTGGCTTTTTCTACTCTTTCGGGTAGCGCTTTTGCTTCCTCGATTTCCCATTCACCCAACACAAAATCAACCTGATTGAAAGCTTTGTTTTCATGGCCAATGCCAAAACGAAGCCTAGCGTAGTGTGGGGTGTTGAGGTGCGCTTCAATATCTCTTAGCCCATTGTGTCCGGCTGCACTTCCTTTGGTGCGCAAGCGAAGTGTTCCAAAAGGAAGGTGTAAATCATCGGTGAGAATTAGGATATTTTCCAAGGGAATATTTTCTTTTAAGGCCCAGTAGCGCACGGCTTTTCCGCTTCGATTCATGAGCGTAGTGGGCTTAATAAAAACCAATTGTTTTCCTTTAAACTTTATTTTTCCTATGTCGGCAAGTTTTTCAGACGTATATTCAAATTCCCATTGCGTTGCCGCATGGTCGAGAAGGCTAAACCCAATGTTGTGTCTAGTGTTTTCGTAGTCTTTGCCAATATTTCCAAGGCCAACAATTAAAAATTTTTGCATGGCTAAAGGGGTGGGTTTTTTAGAAAAAATTTTACTCAGCAATTTTATCATCTTACTAAAATAAAAAAAGCGCTCTGATGATGGAGCGCTTTTTTTAGGAGTAAAGAAGATATTTACTGTATTATGAATTGGCTTCTTCAGCAGCTTCTGCAGTTGCGCTTTCTTCGGTTGTTGCTTCTTCAGCCTCAACTGTTGTGGCAATACTTTTAGAAACTCTAGAAGCTCTCACCTGACACACCACGGTATTATCGGGGTGTAGAAAAGTGTAAACCTCACTTTGAATGTCTGCGGTATAGAGCTTGTTGCCTAGTTCTAGAGCAGAAATATCGGCTATAATAAAATCGGGAAGGTTTTTAGGCAGTGCCTTCACACGGAGTTTACGCTTGTTTAAGCGCAATACCCCTCCGCTGTTAATCACACCAGGGGCAGTGCCTTCCACTTTAACCGGAATGTCAAGTGAAATTTCTTTGTCTTCGAAGAGTTGATAAAAGTCAATATGAAGAATTTTATCTGTTACAGGGTGAAATTGAATGTCTTGTAAAATAGCATTCACTTCAGTACCGTCTTCTAATTTAATCACCACAGTGTGTGCATTAGGGGTGTAAACTAGTTTGCTGAAATTGAGTTCTGGTGCAGCAAAATGTAGGGGCGTATCGCCACCATAGAGTACACACGGAACCTGTCCAGCATTACGTAAGGCCTTGGTTGCTACCTTGCCCACGCTTTCTCTTTTAGATCCATTAATTGTGATAGATTTCATTGTTGTGTTTTAATTAATTTACATTATAAAATTAGAGCTGATGGATTTATTAAAATGCACGTTGTGCATTACCTCAGCAAATAATGGGGCGCAAGATAACACTTTTACTTTAGGATGCGTTCTTTTTGGAGGAATAGAATCGGTAACAATTAAAGATTCTAGTTGGGAAGCCTCAATTTTCTGGTAGGCATCTCCAGAAAGAAGGGCGTGTGTGCAAATGGCACGCACTGATTTGGCACCGCGTTCCATCATCAAATCGGCTGCTTTGGTCAAGGTTCCGGCGGTATCTACCATATCGTCTACCAAAATCACATTTTTGTTTTTCACTTCACCAATGAGCTCCATATGGGCAATCACATTGGCTTTAGCGCGTTGCTTGTAGCAAATCACCACATCGCTTTTTAAGAATTTAGAATAAGCATAGGCTCTTTTAGAACCGCCCATATCGGGTGAAGCAATGGTTAAATCATCGAGTTTAAGGGTGTTGATGTAGGGAAGAAAAACAGTAGAAGCAAAGAGGTGATCAACGGGTTTTTCAAAAAATCCTTGAATTTGGTCAGCGTGCAAATCCATAGTAATGATGCGTGTGGCTCCGGCAGCTTCTAGAATTTTAGCAATCATTTTGGCCCCAATGGGCACTCTGGGTTTGTCTTTCCGATCTTGACGTGCCCAACCAAAGTAGGGCATCACAGCCGTAATATGGCGGGCCGAAGCTCTTTTGGCTGCATCTAACATGAGCAGCATTTCCATTAAATTTTCTGAAGAAGGATGAGTTGAGCCTATGATAAACAAACGAGCACCTCGAACCGATTCTTCAAAAGAGGGTTGAAACTCGCCATCGCTATAGCGAGAAAAGTTGACCTTTCCTAAAGGGGCGCCAAAAGCAGCAGCAATCTCAGTGGCCAATGCGATGCTCTGTGTACAACTAAATATTTTTACGGGAGTTTTCACCTTAACAAATTTTTGAAAAGCAAATTTAAGAATATTTCAACCGCTCTAGGAATCTTTAGATTTAAATGCCTAAAAATCTAATAATTTACTATTTTTGCCCACCTGCCTCGGTGGCGGAATTGGTAGACGCGCTGGATTCAAAATCCAGTGGTGGCAACACCGTGTGGGTTCGATTCCCACCCGAGGTACTTAAAGAATCCGTAACAAATTGTTTTACAATGATGTTGCGGATTTTTTCCTTCATATTTGGCAATATATTGGCAACAAATCAACGTGTTTCTGTTTATTGAAAAGCTAAAACTTTTCAGGCACTCCTAACCCAAAACACGGGGGGATGGGATTTGAAATGAAACCCATTCTCTGTAACTTGCATACAGAGCTTTGGTTTTATGGAAAAAAATGTATTTGGAGAACCCCTGAAAATTTGTTGTACAAGTCCAATGACAGGATATTTCAGGGATGGTTTATGTAGAACCGTATCACAAGACACAGGTACTCATACGGTATGTGCAGTCATGACGGATGAATTTCTTAAGTTTTCTGCTTCGATGGGTAATGACTTAATTACTCCAATGCCTTATTATCAGTTTCCTGGACTTAAAGCTGGTGATAAATGGTGCTTGTGTGTTAGTAGATGGATTCAGGCATATAAAGCAGGAAAAGCGCCTATGCTTATACTTGAGGCTACTCATGAGAAAACTCTTGATTATGCTGAGCTTAATACTCTTGTGAAATATGCGTTTAAATATGAATAATAATTCTAAATGTTCTCATAAGGAAGGTTTTTCTTTTACACCAATGGATACAATCCAAATCCCTCCTAACCCATTGCTGTGACTGCTTTAACACAAGATTCGTGTGTTGTTGTTTTAGGGGGGTGTTTGTTTAGGGTTTGTGTGGATATGAATAGTAAGGCAACTAAATTTTTTGTTTAGTATTGGTTTGAGAAAGAAAAAATAGATTTTATAAATGACCTGAATTCAGTCAATTTTACTAATTGTTTGTTTTAATTCTTTCTTTTAATTCTTTCTTTTTCTGTTTTTTAAGCAAATCCCTATTTAAGGATTTAGATAAGGAAAAGCACATAAAAAAAAGAACAAATAAAAATAAAATTCCAGTACTCACAGAAGCAGCTTGCATAGCTTTTAGACCACCTCCCAGTAATAAGGAAATAGCGACAAAGCCTTCTATTTGAGCCCAAAGAATCCTTTGCCCAACTGGTGCATTTAATTTTCCTCCAGAAGTGATACTGTCTATAACAAGTGAACCGCTGTCAGAGGAGGTAACAAAAAATACAGACACCATAAAAATTCCCACAATACTAGTTATGCTACTAAGGGGAAATTCTCTTAGAAACACGAATAGCGAGGTTGAACTGTCTTTTAAAACTGCCGAGGAAATTGATCCTGGTGTATTTAATTCAAGGGTTAAAGCAGCACCTCCAAAAACACTAATCCAAAAAAAAGTCATTAATGTAGGCACTAAGAGAACACCGAGTACAAATTCCTTAATTGTTCTCCCCTTTGAAATTCTTGCAATAAACATACCTACAAAGGGGGACCATGCAATCCACCATGCCCAATAAAATACGCTCCAATTATTTTGCCAGTCAGAAGATTCAAAAGCTGAAGACCATGTTCCAATTTCTAAAAAACGATTAAAATACATCCCTGTACTTTCTAAAAATATTCGAAAAGCAGCATTAGGTCCTGTTAAGAAGAAAATAAATAAAAGAAACAACAAAGCCACAAACATGTTTAATCGACTCAAAAAACGCACCCCTTTTTTTAAACCAGTTATGACTGATATTGTTGCAATTAAGGTGATGACAATTATAATTACAATTTGAGTTAAAACTCCTGAGCTAATTCCAGTTAAAAAATTCAATCCAGATGCAATCTGTCTTGCTCCAAACCCTAATGAAGTAGCCAAACCGAAAAGGGTAGCGACCACAGCAATAACATCAATAATTACCCCGTAAATAGAATTTATTTTTCTACCTAAAAAAGGAAAAAATATAGCTCGAAGTGATAAAGGAAGATGTTTGTTAAATGTGAAATAAGCTAATGAAAGTCCAACTACACAGTATATTGCCCAAGCATGAAGCCCATAGTGTAAGAAAGTAAAATCTAACGCTTGTATAGCTAAATCAGTTGCTGATGACTGAGCCATGGGAGGCTTTGAAAAGTGCTCTATAGGCTCAGAAACACTAAAATACAAAAGCCCAATTCCCATTCCAGCAGAAAAGAGCATAGAAAACCATGAGAAAATTGTAAAATCAGGTTTTGCTTTAGGGCCGCCAAGGCGGAATTTACCATATTTACCAAAGGCAATCCAAATCGAAAAAACAATGAAAACATTTACGCCCAATATAAATAACCAGCCTGTATTTTCAGTAATTATTTGTGAGAAATCCGAAAATAGTATTCGCACCTTTTGCCCTCCTAAAATGGATATAAAAACAAAACAGAGAATTATGATTAGTGAAGGGTAAAATACCTTTGGGGAAATATCAAAATATTTTTTCATTTGAAGAACTAAAAATCAACAATCCACATTTTTCCATTGATTAGCTTCGAAGTGCTGTATCTCGAATTTGCTTCATTATAGTTCTCTGCATTTAAACTTTGCTCTTGACCAGGATAAAGGAATCTCATGGGTAGTTCGTAATTATTCGAATTATTTCCAATTGGTGGATTTAGAAAAGGAAGGGCATCCCACCCTCCTGCTTCAACATACCAACGTCTTACTTCATAATAAGGATCTAATGCAGAAAAATAAAGACTTAACCACTTTTGTTTCCAAATATCTATGGTTGATGTATAGCCTACACCTGAATTCTGATAAAAATTTTCAAAATCTGTCCATCCAAATGGGGTATAATTTACTTGATAATACTCATGGGAAGCTTGAATACCTTTTTTATAGTGTGATTCTAGATCCCCAGAGAGCCACCCTTTTGCTATTGCTTCAGCTATAAGAAATTCAACCTCTGCATAGGACATTATGATTCCGTCTGCATAATTAATTCCTATTTCAGAAGCAGTAACATGTCCTGGATAGTCAAAATATGATAATCCTAATCGTGAACCTGTCTGACCACCTACACCATTTGCAACTCCAGTAAATTCAGGAGCTTCAAAATTAAGATTATCAGGGCGTGCGTATCTACTTAGTCGAGGGTCATGATAGAGTTCCATTAAATCTAAAGCCGATTTACTGATAGCAACGGCATCAAAGTCACCTTGTTTTAGGGGTATTGTAGGGAATTGATTTGGAAAAGAATTTAAAAAATTGAGAACGGCTTGATCCTCGTTAGATTCAAACAATACGCCTTGGTCCACAACCAATTTGAAAGAGGTAGACACATCAATTTTATTAGATGCATACATCAATAGGCGCAACTTTAATCCATTAGCAAACTTGATCCACTTTGAGGTATCACCATTGTAAAGTATATCTCCAGAGATCGTTCCTGAACCTTTTAACATAGAAATTGCTAAGTCTAATTTGTCTAAAAGATCTTGGTAGATTGATGCTTGAGTGTCATATTTAGGGGTAAAAACTGATTCTTCACCTTTGATAGCATCAGAGTAGGGAATATCGCCATAGGCATTCGTGAGTTCAGAAAAAATCCAGGATTCAAAGACCATTGCTGCGCCAACCATTTTATCATTATTTTCTTCCCTAGCAATTGAAATTAGACTAGATAAATCTGTAAGACTTTCATATAAACCTTCCCAAACAGTCGGAAAAGCATTCCAACCATAAAAATCGACTTCAGCTCTAAGTGTTTTTGCAGTAAGCTGTGCAATATTATTTGACAATAAAAAAGCCTCATTTGAGGTAGTCTGAACACTTGTTCTTATGGCCGAAGTAAAGAGTACACCAGAAGAAACCGTAGTGGGTTCATTAGGATTTATATTGAGTTCTTCAAAATCATCACAAGAAGTGAGAGCTATAATTAGGACTATATAATATTTAATCATTTTCATATCTAAAATTTAGAAGGTTAGGTTGAGATTAAGACCAACACTACGTTGTGTAGGAATTGAAGTACTTTCAAAGCCATTGACGAAGATGCCATTTCTGATAGAATATGTCTCGGGATCTATTGAAGGAACTTGAGAAGCCAATAAGAGGTTTCTTCCTACAACGGATAAATTTGCTGAATGTATGCCCCAACTTGATAAAGTTTGTTTTGGTAGACTGTAACCAATGCTTACTTCACGAAGCTTAAAATATGTAGCGTCGTAGGTAGCCGCTTCTATATTGTCTCTATTAAAACCATTCCCATAATAGTTATAAAAATAACCTGTGTATCCTGCACCACCAGCAGGTACTGTAACGGTATTAGGAATAAGATTACTATTAGGGCCATACATCAGCCCTGGACCTACAACTCCTCCTTCCTGTTCTAGCGTATAGGTTGGTATTCCGGCACTGTCATAACTTACCTCATATAAGGTTCTTCCTTCCATAGTTGTAAGGGGTAAATTTGGATCATCGTCATTAACAATAGTTCCTGCAGTTGCATAAAGAGCATGGGAGCGAGAGTATATTTTTCCTCCTACTTGACCGTCAATAAGGACCGAAAAATTGAAATTTTTTATGCTTAAACTATTTAACAAACCAACTCTAAAGTCTGGTTGATAAGAGCCTGCAGATACTTTTTCCTCTGTGTGCAAGGGAAGTCCATTTTGATGAATTATTTGTCCATCAGGGCCTCGCTGAAAGCCCAATCCATAGAGTTGACCTAGAAGCTTACCCTCTTCTGCAACAAGCTCAAGGTCCGAGCCTCCCTCATCTCCAGGAAAAACATCTGCAATAATAGAATATTTACCGCTTGTAATTACCTCTGGTAAAGTTTCTACAACAGCACGATTTCTTCCAAAATTAAGTTGAGAAGTCCAGGTTATATCATCGCCCTGAATCCAGTTATAGCGGGTAGCTATCTCAATTCCTTTGTTACTAATTTCACCACCATTTGTTAGGGTAAAGTCATAACCACTGCTTTTTGCTACAGGAAGTGAAATAATCTGATCAAAACTATTCATCTGATAGTAGGTGAAATCAAAGTTTAATCGGTTATCAAATAAACGCAAATCAATTCCAAACTCTTGAGCAGTTGTTCTTTCATTTTTAAGGTTGGGGTCGGAAATTGTACTTCCTGTTGTAAATACTGGGTTAGTAGCGTATGAAGGTTGTGGCGTATAGGTATTTCCGAATGAATAAGCAGGTGCTCCATTACCTACTTCCGCATAAGAAGCTCTAAGTTTGAGAAAATTTAAATTTTGTGGAAGGTTAATCACCTCACTCAATAATATGCTTGTTGATACTGAAGGATAACCATAGCTGAAACTTGAATTATCTCTTCCTACTAGTGGATTAACTAAAGTACTAGTCCAGTCATTCCTATAGGTCAAGTCTAAATAGGCCCAATTATTATAATCTAAACTTACTAATCCAAAAACACTATTTATTTTAGCATTGGTCTTTTGTGATTCTACTAAAACCCCTGAACGCGAATTAGATAAGGTATAGATTGAAGGTCCAGTACCAAAAATTTGTAATTCTGGATTATTAGCTACGCCAAAATTTGCAATTTGAGACATAAGATTACCACCTATTTTTACACTGATATCTATTGTGTTTTCAATTTCTGGAGTAGGATCAAAATCGAGAAGAACCTCAGCATTACTTTCACGGAATGATATTTCATCTTCCCTGTAGCTTCCATTCAATACACCTTTTGTAGACGGGGCTCTTCGATATTGTCTTTGCTCATCTACATAATCTACTCCATAGCGAAAACGTAAACTTATTTGAGAACTAAAATCGTATGAAAGCTGCAAATTTGAAATCAAGCGATTACTTTGAAAAGCATTCGTATTTTCATTTACAATAAACCAAGGGTTATTTACCCAAAGATTTTCAGCATAGCGCTGCTGTACTCCTTCTAAACCCGGCTGCCAATAATCTCTTAAATCATCAATTTCGACCTGACGTGGAAGCCAAAGCCACCCATACATAACCGAGGACGACTCATCATATCCAGAATTGGGAATATTATCAGAGGTTGATCGGACAAACATGGAATTAAAGTCTACATTTAATTGATTGTTAATTAATGATCTTCCGATACTTGTCTGAAAGGTGTTGCGTTCTAAATCTGTGTTGGGAACGATCCCTTTATTATTTAAATTGGTATAAGAAAATCTACTTTGTCCTATATCATTACTATTATTTACAGACACATTAGTGGAAAGCAAAACGCCTGTTTGATAAAAATTTCTAATGTTATTTGGCGCTGGAGTAAAGGGTGTTGGTTGACCTTTTGAATTAAACTGCTTTATTAATTGACCATTCATTCTAGGCCCCCAGTTTTCCCCATAGGCGTCGTAATTTTCATTAGCCCCTATATAGGTTGACCCATTTAAATAGCTGTATTTACCTCCACCTCCTGATCCAAATTCATTCTGATAGTTTGGAAGTTTTAATGGATCAGAGAATAGAATACTTGAATTTAACTCCACCCCAAAACCATTCGGTTGAGAATCTCCAGTTTTAGTTTCAATTAAAATAACACCATTTGCAGCTCTTGAGCCATAAAGTGCAGAAGCCGCTGGTCCTTTAAGAACGCTTATTGCATTGATGTCGTCGGTGTTTATAATCTGGGCAGCATTACCAAAGTCAATAGAAGTTGAACCATTTAAACCATCGTCAAAGGTATAGAGATCATTAGTAATAGGTAATCCATTTACCACAAATAAAGGTTGATTATTTCCCATTAAAGAGGATGCTCCTCTAATATTAATGTTTGAAGAAGCTGTAGGACCAGCAGAAGAGCCTGTAATTGTAACACCTGCAATTTTACCCGCTAAGGAATTGACTACATTGGTTGCTTTAACTCGATTTACCTCAGAGGCTGTAAGTCCCTGTACTGAATATCCTAGAGCTTTTTCTGCCCTTTTAATTCCTAAAGCTGTTAACACAACTTCATCTAATTCATTATCAGGTTGAAGTTTAAATAATTGAGAATTAGTGTAAGGGCCACTAAAGGATAAGTTTTGATATCCAACATAGGAAATAACAATGATACTTCCTTCATTTGCTCTAATTGAAAATTTTCCATCGAAATCGGTTATAACACCTTCTCCTGACGAACTGTTTACTATAGAAGCTCCTGGTAGTGGAATTCCATTTTCATCGACAACAGAGCCAGAAAAAATGTTTTGAGCTGATAAAGAAAAAGAAATGAGTAAGAGTAGATTAGATAAATATATACGTAG
>Ga0255778_10000110_pt1 | contig 70195 bp, 57 predicted proteins | sample 071ome_31_FD_179976 | JGI IMG/M metagenome (GOLD analysis project Ga0255778, IMG submission 179976) | Coastal salt marsh microbial communities from the Groves Creek Marsh, Skidaway Island, Georgia - 071405CT metaG (version 2) | ecosystem: Environmental > Aquatic > Marine > Intertidal zone >...
TCAGGATGAAATTCGTCATCAAATTGATAACCTGGACCACCAGATCCTGTGCCTTGTGGGCAACCCCCTTGAATCATAAAATCAGAAATGACACGATGAAATTTTAAACCGTTATAGTAGGGTTCTCCTGGTTTCTTATGATCATTAGGTTGAGTCCCTTCCGCTAAACTTACAAAGTTCCCTACAGTTCCTGGGGTAAGTTTATAGGTTAGCTCAACAGTAATAGTGCCTTTTGAGGTTTCAAATAATGCGAAAATGCCTTCCATGTGATTTTTTTTTGTGGACAAAGATAAGAATCCGCTTAGATCACAAAAGTTTAATTTGCAATTTCACTCATAAACTTTAGGCGATAGAGACGTATTTCTTCTTCCTCATATGCTCCGTCAAAAGCATCTACAGCAGTAGTTATTGCATCAGTATTCGATTCAATAAAATAATCATACAACTCCTCAATTTGATCTTCATCAAAAAGATCTTCAAGATAGTAGTCTATATTGAGTCGAGTACCTGCAAAAACGATAGTCTCCATCTCTTCGATGAGCTCTTCCATAAGCATACCCTTTGCATCGGCTATGTCTTCTAGGGGAAGCTTACGATCTACACTTTGTATGAGGTAGAGTTTAAGCCCTGAATTTACCCCTGTGCTTTTAACCACCAAATCATCGGGTCTTAAAATGTTGTTTTCCTCTACATACTTTTGGATCATTTCTATAAATGGAGTACCGTAGCGTTTTGCTTTCCCCTCACCAACCCCGTTGATTGAAACGAGTTCTTCAAGTGAAATAGGGTATTTCAGACACATTTCCTCCAAAGAATTCTCTTGGAAAACAGCGTATGGAGGCACTTCATTTGTTGAAGCTACCTCTTTTCGTAATTTGATTAGCAGCTGCATCAATACTTTATCTAAAGCCCCTGTGGACTTCTTTTGTACTATTGGGTATTCACCTAGATCTTCAAACTTATGATCTTCAGTCATCATAAAGCTGGTAGGCTGTTTGAGATACTCTTTTCCTCTCTGAGAAAGTCTCAATAAACCATAGGTTTCAATCTCTTTAGTTAAAAACCCTGCTACAAGAGCTTGTCTGATTAAGGCCATCCAAAAGGAGGACTCTTTCTCTGAACCACTTCCAAAAACTGAAAGCAGATGTGTTTTATGGGATTGAATCAACGCATTTTTATCACCCAAAAGTGTCTTAACCAACTCTTTCGATTTGTAGATTTCTTTTGTTGCCTTTACCGCTTCCAGCAAGCGCATAAGTTCGTTTTTTGCCTCAAATTTTTTCTTTGGATAGCGCATGTTGTCATCCATATCACCTCCTTCACCTTTTTCATTGTCAAACTGCTCTCCAAAATAGTGTAAAATAAATTTTCTCCTAGACATTGAAGTTTCAGCATAAGCCACCATATCTGCCAATAATGCCATTCCAATTTCTTGTTCAGCCAAGGGTTTTCCTGACATGAATTTTTCTAACTTTTCAATGTCTTTGTAGGAATAGAAAGCTAAACAATGTCCTTCACCACCATCCCTACCTGCTCTTCCTGTCTCTTGGTAATAACTTTCTATGCTTTTTGGAATATCATGATGTATGACAAAACGGACATCTGGCTTGTCTATACCCATACCAAAAGCTATGGTTGCAACAATAATATCACAATCGTCTTTTAAAAATAAATCTTGGTGGGAGACTCTAGACTTTGCATCAAGACCTGCGTGATATGGTAATGCATTGATTCCATTGACCTGAAGTGTTTGTGCCAACTCCTCAACTCGCTTTCTAGAAAGACAGTAAATGATTCCAGATTTCCCCTCATTTTGCTTGATGAACCTAATGATGTCAGAGTCGACATGTTTTGTTTTAGATCGTACTTCATAATAGAGATTGGGTCTATTAAAAGAAGCCTTATAAACTTTAGCTTTTGAAATGCCCAAGTTTTTCATAACATCCTCTTGTACTTTTGGCGTAGCAGTAGCAGTTAAGGCGATGATGGGTATGGACTGCTTGAACTGTTCTAAGATTACTCTAAGATTTCTGTATTCTGGCCTGAAGTCATGCCCCCATTCGGAGATACAATGGGCCTCATCAACTGCTAAAAAAGAAATTTTAACTGATTTAAAAAAATCGATTGTTTCTTGTTTCGACAAGGACTCAGGGGCTACGTACAGAAGTTTTGTTACTCCTCCCAATATGTCTTTTTTTACTTGAGCGGTTTCGGTTTTATTTAAAGAAGAATTTAGCACGTGTGCTATCCCATTTTCAGAGGAAATACCTCTTATAGCATCCACTTGGTTTTTCATCAAAGCAATTAAAGGAGAAACAACAATAGCCGTTCCTTCTTGAAGTAGTGCAGGAAGCTGATAACAGAGTGATTTTCCCCCGCCTGTAGGCATAATAACAAAAGTGTCCTCTCTTTTAAGGATATTAGATATAACTGCTTCTTGAAGCCCCTTAAAGTTTGCGAACCCAAAGTGTTTCTTTAGTTGAAATTTAAGATCTTCTTTATTCATTGAAAATTGGGGAGATTAATTTTTCAAGCATTTTTATTCTAAAAATAATAAAATTTATTATCAAAAAACAGTATTTCATCCAATAACAGACTACCAGATTATTACTTTCATTCTTAAAAAATACTGCTGCATACCATTTGTTTTTGATATTTTTACAATCGATTTTAAATAAAACGAAGATTGTAACCGATGAGCGAAAATCAACCAAAAGACGAAATGTCCTTTTTAGATCATCTTGAAGAATTGAGATGGCATCTTATTCGTTCTGTTTTAGCAATATTGATCGTTGCCACAATAGCCTTTGTATTTAAAGATTTTATTTTTGATGTTTTACTTTTCGGTCCCAAACAAAAAGATTTTATCACTTACAGGTGGTTTTGTTCAATCTCACAAAGCCTAGGCCAAGGCAATAGTTTTTGCATCGAAGAACTGCCTTTTAGGATTCAAAGTAGAACCATGGCAGGTCAATTTTCTGCGCATTTATGGACCTCTGTATTAGCAGGATTTATAGTGGCTTTTCCATACGTAATTTTTGAATTTTGGAAGTTCATTAGTCCGGGACTGTATGAAAAAGAAAGAAAAAACGCCAGGGGTTTCATTTTTGTTGCTTCTTTATTATTTTTTATTGGTGTATTGTTTGGATACTATATCGTTACTCCGCTTTCCATAAATTTCTTGGGTAATTATTCTGTGAGTGCAGAAATTTTTAACGACTTTGATTTGAGTAGTTATATCGGTTTGTTAAGAGCTTCGGTACTAGCATCTGGAATAATTTTTGAACTTCCAATAATTGTTTATTTTTTAACGAAAGTTGGAATTATCACTCCTTCCTTTTTGAGAAAAAACAGAAAGATCTCTCTCGTAGTTGTTTTAAGTTTATCTGCAATCATCACACCACCAGATATTGCAAGTCAAATAATAGTAAGTATCCCCATACTTATTCTTTACGAAGTGAGTATATTGATCTCAAGAATAGTAACTAGAAACCAAGACAAAGCCCTTAAAAATGTCTAATGCAGTAAGTGAATTTAACGAATATCGAAGTCGAATGAATGACAAGCTCCTCGAAGGAGCGTCGACCACATTAAAACGCATCTTCAGCTTGGACAATCAAGCTTATAAAAAAGGGAGTTTAGACGTTTCCACCAAAGAACTTTTAGGCTTAGTTGCTTCTATGGTTTTACGATGTGATGACTGTGTAAAATACCACCTCGAAAACTGCTTCAAAGAAAATCTAACTAAAACACAAGTTATGGAAGCACTTGAAATTGCTACTGTTGTTGGAGGAAGTATTGTTATTCCTCATTTGAGGAGAGCCTATGAATATTGGGAAATCTTAGAAAAACAAGAAAATTAGTTTTATGAAACTACGAGCAGAAGGTATAGAAAAATCCTATAAAGGACGTAAAGTTGTCAAAGGCATCTCTCTTGATGTAACCCAAGGTGAAATTGTTGGACTTTTAGGCCCCAATGGAGCTGGAAAGACAACTTCTTTCTATATGATTGTAGGTCTAATAAAACCCAACGCAGGAGCAATCTTTTTGGACAACGAGGAAATTACCACTTTTCCGATGTACAGAAGAGCCCAAAAAGGGATTGGTTATTTAGCACAAGAAGCCTCTGTTTTTAGAAAATTGAGTGTTGAAGATAATATTCTAAGTGTCTTACAAATGACAACGCTGAGCAAGACTGCTCAAAAAGAAAAAATGGAATCACTTTTAGAGGAATTTGGTCTCACCCACATAAGAAAAAACAGGGGGGATTTACTATCTGGGGGCGAACGCAGAAGAACAGAAATCGCAAGAGCTTTAGCTACAGATCCAAAATTTGTTCTTCTCGATGAACCCTTCGCTGGTGTTGACCCTGTAGCAGTAGAAGACATCCAGCGAATTGTTGCACATCTCAAAAAGAAAAACATCGGCATCCTCATAACAGATCATAACGTTCAAGAAACGCTAGCCATTACTGATAAAACTTATCTGATGTTTGAAGGAAGTATCCTTAAGGCTGGAACTCCAGAAGAACTCGCAGAAGATGAAATGGTCCGCAAAGTTTATTTGGGTCAAAATTTTGAACTACGTAAAAAGAAATTGTCTTTTTAAAAAACTGCTTAACTTAAGCTATTACGTATCAGGTTTAATACCAAATAAACTAAAATTAACAATGGTACAGCTGCCCAATTAAATATATAAAAAGCGGGAAGGCTAAGCAATAGAAGTACCATTTGATAGCTGTATTCTTTTAGATTAAAAGACTTTATTTTGAATGAAAATAAAGGCAATCTGATGTTCATTAGCATAGCAGAACACAAGACGATTGCAAACATGCTAAAGTATGAAGTCAAACTGGGTTTTAACAATTCAAAAAGGGGGTGCTCTATGAGTAAAGGGAGTGCAACAATAAAAAGTGCATTAGCAGGAGCTGGAAGACCCCTAAAATCATAGCGCTGCTCTTTATCAATATTGAAACGCGCAAGTCGAATTGCAGCTCCAAGTGGAATTAAAAAGGAAATTAAAGCATAGGGTGCATAGGTGAAAGTAAATTCACTTTGAAGAATTTGTGCGACAAGATGTACCTCTTGAACCCCAATCTCAAGAAACAAATTGTACATCACTATGCCCGGAACAAATCCACTAGTTATAAGATCTGCCATTGAGTCAAATTGGAGTCCAAAATCACTCTCAACCTTCAGTAAGCGAGCAAAAAAACCATCAAAAAGATCAAAAAAAGCACCTAAAAAAACCATTAAAAAAGCCGCTTCAAATAAGTTCCTATAGGCCAAGTATGCTGCGAAACAACCACATAGAAAGTTTAGCGCAGTAAAAATGTTGGGAATGCTTTTCCTGAGTAATTGCACAAAAATATTCTAATTTTCATACAATATACTAATTGCAATAGCTCCAAAAAAATTAAATTCGTAGAAATGTCAAAGAGTTTAAAACATCTTATTTTATCCCTTTCCTCTGGAGTAGCGCTTGGTCTTTCTTGGCCTACGGGAGGATGGACCGTATTGATTTTTATTGCCTTAGTTCCTCTACTTTTTTTGGAGAATTCGATTCGAATGGAAACTAATAAAAGAAGTGGACTGTATCTTTTTGGTTACAGCTATTTGACTTTTATTACCTGGAATCTAATCACTACTTGGTGGCTGTATAACTCTACAGTTTTTGGAATGCTTTTTGCCAATTTGTGCAACAGCCTTTTTTATACACTCCTTTTTTTGATTTTTTCATGGTCTAAAAAAAAGCTACCCTTAAAGAGTGCTCATCTCTTTTTGATAAGTAGTTGGCTCGCATTCGAAAAACTTCATCTGATTTGGGATTTTTCCTGGACATGGCTCAACCTAGGGAATGTTTTTTCAGAACACATCTATTGGATTCAATGGTATGAATATACCGGGACTTTTGGAGGGAGTTTATGGGTGCTTGTTGTAAATCTTTGGGTTTTTTCTATTTTGAAAAACCCCAAATTCAACACCCCCATTCTTCGAGTTCGCAAACTCACAGGACCTCTTCTCTTAATAGCCCTTCCCATTGCTTTTTCACTTTATTTGTACCAACAAGTTGAAGAGCCCGAAAAAACAATTGATGTTGTTCTCGTACAGCCCAACATAGATCCTTATGATGAAAAATACCAACTTACTAATCAAAAATTTTTAAGTCTATTAGTTGATCAAATAAAACCTCATATAACCCCTGAAACTTCTTATATATTAACCCCAGAAACTTATTTTGCAGAAGGCTATGGGGAGGAATTGCATGCTTTTCAAAACACTTTACTCCACAAATCAATTCAAGAGATTTTATCGACTTTTCCCAACACACAATTGATAACAGGAATCCAATTTTACGATACATTTATTCAAGAAGAAGCACCCTCGCTCACTGCAAACAGTGTACGCCCTAATCTTTGGGTTGAGTATTACAACAGTGCCATAAGTGAATTTTATAACAAAAAGCCTGAATATTACCACAAATCGAAATTGGTTGTCGGAGTAGAAAATATGCCTTTTAAGAGCATTTTAAATCCACTTTTAGGAGATGTAATGATTGACTTGGGGGGAACTGTTTCAAGTAGAGTGACACAAGGCGAAAGAACGGTTTTTAAACATGCCAAAAACAGTGAAAAAGCAGCACCTATTATTTGTTATGAATCGATATTTGGTGAATTTATAACTGGATACATTAAAAATGGAGCTACTTTTTTAGCAATTATCTCTAATGATGCATGGTGGGGGGAAACTCCAGGGCACCGACAATTATTAAGCTACACACGCCTAAGAGCGATCGAAACACGAAGAGATATAGCACGTAGTGCCAATACGGGAATTTCTGCTATAATTAATGCAAAAGGAGAAATTTTACAACAAACAGAATACAATACCAAAACTGTTTTAAAAGGTAAGCTCGCGTCTAGATCAGATCTTACTTTCTATGTGCGCTTTGGAGATATAATCGCCCGATGGGCAGTTTTTATCAGTGTATTGTTTTTATTACTTGCGCTGAGCGGCCGTTTAAAAACTTCTAGATAACTACAAGAAATAAGCAGGCAACCCTAAACATTAATCTCAATTATTATTCCTACATTTGGATAGAATTGTTTAGAGCACACCTACTCTAAGACCTGAAGCGAGAAAATGAAAGAGAATAAAGTCTACACAAAGACTGGAGACAACGGTATTACAAGTTTGTTTTCTGGAAAACGAGTCCCAAAACACGACATCCGTATTAAAGCATATGGGGCTATTGATGAACTGGTTGCCTGGTCTGGACTAATTCGCGATACCACTCAAAACCCAAGTGTTCAAGATACCCTAATTGAAATACAAAAACAACTGATGACCGTATCGTCCCAATTAGCAATTGATTCTGATAAAGATTTTCCTAAAAATCTAAGACCTCTAGAAAATACCACAGTGAGTTTTATCGAAAATGAAATCGATTTATTAACAGCCAAACTCCCTCCTTTAAGGAACTTTGTCATTCCCGGTGGACACATTCTGATTTCCTACGCACACATTGCTAGAAGCATCTGTAGAAGAGCTGAAAGGCATGTCACAGAACTCGATCAAAATGCACCCGTTTCAGCTACAATAATTGCCTACATAAACCGCCTATCAGATTACTTTTTTACCCTATCTAGAACCTTTGCTTTTGAACTTGAGGTTGAAGAAGTAAAATGGAGTGGAAACTAAATTCTTAAAAAGGTTGTGTACTTTCAATAAAAAATTATTTTTGCAAAAAAATATATTCTTATGTATTGGACATTAGAACTTGCATCCTACTTGAGCGACGCCCCTTGGCCCGCTACAAAAGATGAATTAATTGATTACTCAATTCGAACAGGAGCACCCCTTGAGGTAGTTGAAAACCTCCAGTCGATGGAAGACGAAGAGGACATCTACGAATCCATTGAAGAAATCTGGCCCGATTTCCCTACCGAAGAGGATTACCTTTGGAACGAAGACGAGTATTAATCGATTCCTTGTATGAATTACTAAAGTCTCTTATTTGAGACTTTTTTTTTAGTTACTTTTAACCTCTCACTAAAGCGCTTATGAGCATTCTAAACAGCATATTAAAAACATTTGTTGGGGATAAAACCAAAAAAGACCTCAATTCAATAAAACCCCTAGTAGCTAAAATCAACGAACACCAAAAAGAATATGAATCTTTAAGCAACGATCAACTAAGAGAAAAGACTACCTACTTTAAAAATTTACTGGCTGAAGGAAATAAGAGTCACCTCGAAAAAATTGAATCACTTCAAAACGAAGTGATGCAAACGGAGGACCTCGATCAAAAAGAAGCACTTTACAAACAAATTGATCAAGAAGAGGAATTCGCTCAGACAGAAGCAGAAAGCATACTCAACAATATCCTTCCCGAAGCATTCGCTGTAGTTAAAGAAACGGCTCGTCGTTTTGTAGAAAACAAATCCATAGAAGTGACAGCAACTCCTTTTGATCGGGAATTATCTCAAACCAAACCCTATATCCAACTCACCGGAGACAAAGCGCTTTGGGCCAACTCTTGGGATGCTGCTGGAAAACCCATCGTTTGGGATATGGTTCACTATGACGTGCAGCTTATTGGTGGTATTGCGCTTCATCAAGGTAAAATTGCAGAAATGCAAACAGGGGAAGGAAAAACCCTTGTAGCTACGCTACCGGTATACCTAAACGCCCTTACTGGAAAAGGAGTTCATCTTGTAACGGTAAACGATTATCTCGCAAAGAGAGATAGTGCTTGGATGGCTCCCTTATTTCAGTTTCATGGCTTAAGCGTAGATTGCATTGATCACCACCAACCGAATAGTCCAGAAAGAAGAAAAGCCTACCAAGCAGATATCACTTACGGTACGAACAATGAATTTGGCTTTGATTATCTAAGGGATAATATGGCACATACTTCTGAAGATCTGGTGCAACCCAAACACAATTATGCCATCGTAGATGAGGTAGACTCAGTTCTTATAGATGATGCAAGAACTCCGTTGATTATTTCAGGTCCTACACCACAAGGTGATCGTCATGAATTCGATGTTTTAAAAGCAAACATCAACAATCTTGTAGCAAAACAACGTTCGCTACTTACAGGTGTTTTAGCAGATGCCAAAGCTAAAATTAAGGCAGGAGACACCACTGAGGGAGGCCTTTTATTACTTCGTGTCTACCGTGGTCTTCCCAAAAATAAAGCACTGATCAAATTTTTAAGTGAAGAAGGGGTAAAGCAACTTTTACAAAAAACAGAAAATCACTACATGCAAGACAACAACAGGGAGATGCATGTTGTTGATGCAGAGCTTTATTTTGTCATCGACGAAAAGAACAATCAAATTGACCTCACGGAAAAAGGCATTCAAATGCTCTCTGAGGATAATTCTGATTCGAACTTTTTTGTATTACCAGATATTGGGAGTGAAATTGCTAAAATTGAGTCTCAAGAATTGGAGCCTAAAAAAGAAGCAGAGTTAAAAGAAGCTCTTTTTAAAGATTTTGATGTAAAAAGTGAACGAATTCACAGCATGAATCAATTGCTTAGAGCTTATACACTTTTTGAAAAAGACGTTGCCTACGTAGTGATGGACAATAAGGTAAAAATTGTCGATGAACAAACGGGAAGAATAATGGAGGGGCGTCGTTATTCCGATGGTTTACACCAAGCCATAGAAGCCAAAGAAAACGTAAAAATAGAAGCGGCGACCCAAACTTATGCCACTATCACGCTTCAAAATTACTTCAGAATGTACCACAAACTTTCTGGAATGACAGGAACAGCAATAACTGAAGCGGGAGAATTTTGGGAAATCTATAAATTGGATGTAATTGAAATCCCTACCAATAGACCAATAGCAAGAGAGGATGAGGATGATCTTATTTACAAAACCAAAAGAGAAAAGTACAATGCAGTCATTGAACGTGTAAGCAACTATACCTCTGAGGGTAGACCTGTTTTAATCGGAACTACCTCGGTTGAGATTTCTGAGCTTTTAAGTAAAATGCTCAATATCCGAAAAATCCAACACAATGTACTCAATGCCAAAATGCATAAAAAAGAAGCAGAAATTGTTGCTGAGGCTGGAAACCCAGGTGTCGTTACAATTGCGACCAACATGGCGGGTCGTGGAACCGATATCAAATTATCACAACAAGTAAAAGACGCTGGAGGGTTAGCAATCATAGGGACCGAACGTCACGACTCGCGTCGCGTAGACAGACAGCTGAGAGGAAGATCGGGACGTCAGGGAGATCCAGGAAGCTCACAGTTTTTTGTTTCTCTAGAGGACAATCTAATGCGCCTTTTTGGTTCTGAACGAGTTGCAAAAGTAATGGATCGTATGGGGCTCGAGGATGGAGAAGTCATACAACATTCCATGATGACAAAATCCATAGAACGCGCACAGAAAAAAGTGGAAGAAAACAATTTTGGAATACGAAAGCGCCTTTTGGAATACGATGATGTGATGAGCGCCCAAAGAGAAGTAATTTACAAAAGAAGAAAGCACGCACTCTCAGGATCGAGACTCAAGTTGGATGTACTCAATATGCTTTACGATACCTGTGAGGATATTGTACTAAACAACAAAGCAACAAACGATTTTAAAAACTTTGAATTTGAAATCATCAGCAACTTCTCCATGACTTCACCACTTGGTGCAGATGAATTTGGAGAAAAATCTGAAAATGAATTGATTCAAGAGTTGTATCATGCACTTCTCACACATTATAACGAAAAGACTGCCGCCAATGCGCAAATGGCATTTCCTGTTATCAAAGAAGTATTCGAACGTCCTGACAATAAATTTGAACGAATTGTAGTTCCCTTTACAGATGGAGTAAAATCACTCAATGTTGTTACTGACCTCAAACAGGCTTATGAAACCGAAGGTAAAAGTTTAGTGAGTGATTTTGAACGCAATATCACCCTTGCCCTTATTGATAATGCCTGGAAAGACCATTTAAGAAAAATGGATGAGTTAAAACAGTCGGTTCAGCTTGCTGTACACGAACAAAAAGATCCTCTACTTATCTATAAATTTGAAGCCTTTGAGCTCTTTAAATCCATGATCAATGGGTTGAATAAAGAGGTGCTTTCTTTCCTGATCAAAGGAGGGCTACCCAACCAAAAAGCATCAACTATTCAAGAGGCGAGACGTCCGCGCCCACAGCAAAAACTAAAAACCTCCAAAGACGACGTTCTCAACACGGAAGAAATGGCTCAAAAAGCCAGATCAGTAGGTGCTGGAGCGAGTCAATCACAAAGACAAACAATTGAGACTATTGTTAGAGAGCAACCTAAAATAGGTCGAAACGAAAAAGTTACCATAAAAAATGTGACCACAGGTGAAACCAAAACAGTAAAATTTAAACAGGCAGAGCTCCTCATCAAAAAAGGAGAATGGGTCATTAGCACATAATTTCTTAATTTTAATCAAAATAAAGGAAACATGGATGCATATGCTGCGGTACTGTTGTGGGCAATTCCCGGTTTTCTACTTTTAGTAGTGCTTGAAATACTCTACGGTCAATTCACCCAAAGACAAACACACGTATTCATGGACACTCTAGCAAGCTTGAGTTCTGGAATGACGAACATTCTAAAAGATGTTATGGGCTTAGCTCTTGTTTTGATTTCTTATCCTTTTATTTTGAATAAAATCGCCCTTTGGGAAATAGAGTCGAGTTGGTCTACTTATGTCGTTGCATTTGTCTGCATCGATTTTGCTTCCTATCTGGTTCATCTCCTAAATCACAAGGTGAATTTGTTTTGGAACCAACACCTTATCCACCACAGTAGTGAAGAATACAACCTAGCATGTGCTTTGAGACAGAGTATTTCCAACCTGATTGGCTTTGGAGCACTCTTTTTAATCCCCGCTGCTCTTCTAGGTGTTCCCGCGGAGGTGATCTCTACACTAGCTCCCCTTCATTTATTTGCTCAATTTTGGTACCATACCAAACACATAGGTAAGCTTGGAATTTTAGAATACATTATTGTTACTCCATCACAACACAGAGTACATCACGCGATCAATCCTATTTATATCGATAAAAACCTAGCTGCAATTTTTTGTGTTTGGGATCGCCTTTTTGGAACTTTTCAAGAGGAGCTAGAGGAAGAGCCACCCGTTTATGGCACCCTAAAACCCGCCATGAGCTGGAACCCTTTTTGGATCAATTTTCAACACTTATTTTTTTTAGCAAGAGACGCTTGGTATACTAAAGATTGGAAAGATAAGATTAGAATTTGGTTTATGGAAACAGGATGGCGTCCCGCTGATGTTGTTGAAAGATTTCCCGTTCAACTTCGTAATCCTATTTCTGAAAAAAAGTATGCTCCTCACTACAGTATCGAATGGAAATGGATAGCCGCACTTCATTTTTTTGCCACTGTTGTAATGTTGTTGTTTTTTCTGTTCAATTTTAGTGCTTTTTCAACTTCTTTTCAACTTCAGTACAGTGGACTTTTGTTTTTAACCATATTTGGATTTACCTCACTCATGGACTTGTACCAATGGGCGGCTGGGCTTGAAGTGATTCGTGGTCTTATCAGTATAGTATTTCTCTTACTACCACAATGCCATTTTTTGTATTTCCAACAACCTCTGATTTTTGTTTTCCTTCTCGTCTACTTCGTCTTTACAATAGGAACCGGGTTTTGGGCAAAAAGCAAATCAATCCATAGAGAACTAGCACTGAGTTAATGTCTGAACAAAAATTGGATTATTTGCTTATAGGACCAGCCTATCCATTTCGTGGAGGGATCGCAGAAACACAACACCAATTTGCTCTAACACTTCAAAAAAAAGGACATAAGGTGGCTTTACTTACTTTCTCCCATTTATATCCAAAGCTTCTTTTTCCTGGAAAAACTCAGAAAAGCACTGAAAAAGCGCCCGATGAACTACAAATTTTACCTGAAATTCATGCGTATAACCCCTTCCATTGGCCCAAAATAATCGCGATAATTAAATCTTTGAATCCCAAACGAGTGGTATTTCGTTATTATACTCCTTTTTTATCTTTAGTTTACAGCTACATTGCAAAAAAAATACCTAAAGAAATTCAAAGTATTGCTTTTGTAGACAATTGGATTCCTCATGAAAAAAGTCAATTTGACAACTTCCTTAACAATCGGTTTTCTAAACACATATCACTTTTCACAACACTTTCGCCCCTTGTGACTAAACAAATCGAAAACCAGAACAAGGGTGCCGTTTGGAGTGGATTTCATCCTATAAACACCCATCTACTTCCTAAAATAGATCAAAAGACAGCCCAAAAACAGTTGGGTTGGGAACAAACACCTACCTATGTTTTGTTTTTTGGACTCATAAGGAAATACAAAGGTTTGGAGCTTTTAATTCAAGCATTCAGTGAAAAAATTCTAGATGATAAAAACATTAAGTTATATGTTGCGGGAGAATGTTATGAAAATCCAGAGAAATACTATCGGCTAGTTCAATCTTTAGGAGTGTCAGATCGTGTACAACTCGATTTTAACTTTAAAAGCAACACACAAATACAGCAGTTGTTTTCTGCTTCAGATTTAATTGCACAAACCTATCACAGTGCTTCTCAGAGTGGGGTTACCCCAATGGCTTATTATTACGAAAAACCACTTCTTGTAACTGCAGTAGATGGCTTGTCTGACCCTATAATTAATGACAATACTGGGATAGTTGTTCATAAAAATTCAAAATCTATAGCCGAGGGGATTTTAAACTTAGTTGATGAAAACAAAAGAAAAGAATGTATTAAAAACATTCAAAAAGTGATCCCTCAATACCATTGGAAGACTTTTGTAAATAAATGGGAGGCTTTTATCCTCAAAGAAAATTAATTTATAATAAATTCTATTTAACTTCACAATTCAAAATAATCCTTTGAAAAAAAAGCTACTCCTCTACTTACTTTGTTGTTCACAAAGTATTTTATCCCAAATCAATTTTGACAAGTATCAACTACCCATTCAAAAGACTTCTGAAAAAATAATACTCGACGGAAAACTTGATGAAGACACATGGAAAACAGCGGCCGTAGGCAAAGATTTTTTTATGATCACACCTGTTGATACAGGTAAAGCCAATCAGTTTTCTGAAGCACGAGTCAGTTTTGATGATGAATATCTTTATATAGCCATTATTTTCTATAACAATTCCATAAAGGGAGACTATGTTGTTGAGTCGTTAAAACGCGATTTTTCTTTTGGAAAAAACGATAATTTTCTAGTTGCTATTGACCCTTTTAACAATCAAAGTACCGGTTTTGCCTTTGGGCTAAATGCTTATGGTGCACAATGGGATGGTACTATGTATGACGGCAGGAGTGTAGATTTGAACTGGGATACCAAATGGTACTCTGAAGTTCATTTTGATGAAAACCAATGGGTCTGTGAAATAGCTATACCTTTTAAATCCATACGCTATGACGAAACAAGTGCTATTTGGGGTATCAATTTTAGTAGGTTAGACCTTAAAGCCAGTGAAAAGTCCAGTTGGGCTCCAGTTCCCAGACAATTCCCCTCTGTATCCCTTGCGTATGCAGGAGCATTGCTTTGGGAGACTCCCCCTCCTAAACAAGGGAATAACACATCCCTCATTCCTTATGTCTCAGAAAATCTAAATAATGTAAATTCAGACCCTACCACAAATAATTTAAAAGTAGGAGGCGATTTGAAATACAATCTAACCTCTGCCTTAAATCTAGACGTTACTTTAAATCCAGACTTCTCTCAAGCTGAGGTAGACCAACAGGTTACCAACTTAGACCGTTTTGAGCTCTTTTTCCCTGAGCGCAGACAATTTTTCTTAGAAAACGCTGATCTTTTCTCCAATTTTGGATACAGAACCATTCGCCCATTTTTCTCTAGGAGAATTGGACTTAACGTACCCATTGTAGGAGGGATTCGCCTAAGCGGAAATCTAAATGAAAATTGGAGGCTTGGTGTTATGGATGTGCAAACACAAAAAGATGAGCTTGCAGGCCTTGATGCTGAAAACTTTGGTGTTTTCACACTACAGAAAAAAGTACTGGATCGTTCGAATATCAGTGTACTTTTTGTCAACAAACAAAACTTAAACAGTTTCCAAACCTCAAGGGAAAAAAATCACTTCAACCGCAATATGGGAATTGAATACAATTATTTTTCTGAAGACAACCTCTGGGACGGAAAATTATTATTTTTAAAATCATTTAGCCCCATAGAAGGACAAAATGGGGCTGTTTTTGCTTCTCACATTGGCTATCAGTCTACACGATGGAATTGGAGGATTCAACAAGAATATGTCCCCAAAGACTACAGTGCAGAGGTTGGATTTGTTCCTAGAACCAATTACATCAAATTACAGGCACGCGGAGGACATCTCGTTTATACAAAAAAAGATACCACCCTTCTTTCCCATGGTCCTGCTGTAGAACAAACCTACTTCTACAACACCTCTTTTGACAAAATGGATCGTACAACTGCAATAAACTATCTATTTAATTTTAAAAACCGCAGCCGACTCTCCCTAGGTTTTCAGGATCAGTATGTCCAACTTCAATCCGACTTTGATCCTCTCAGAACAGGTATTGCTTCGTTACAAAAAGGAACAATGCACCAATGGAACACTCTGAGTGTATCCTATGACGCAAAACCACAAAATCGATTTACTTATTCCTTAGAAGGACTTACAGGCGGATATTACGAAAAAGGAAAACGCTCTGCGCTGTTAGGAGAGTTTGGCTATCGTTTTCAACCTTTTTTGGAACTTAGTTCTGTCGTTAATTACAATCAAATACAACTCCCTGCTCCCTGGTATGACAATTCTTTTTGGCTACTCGGTGTAAAATCGAACCTAACCTTTACCAATACCATTTTCTTTTCGAATCTTTTTCAGTATAATGAACAATTAGGGCTTTGGAATTTTAACTCGAGGTTTCAGTGGCGCTACAAACCTGCGTCAGATCTATTTCTAGTTTTTAACAGTAATGAAATAAACTACCCCAGTCAAACAAGGGGATGGAGTCTTACATTGAAAATTAATTATTGGTTAAACCTTTAATATGACAGAAAAAAGATTGCACTGGGAAAAAGTATTTGAAACCAAAAGTCCTGATGAAGTCAGTTGGACAGAATCCTACCCTAAAACTTCTATGGAACTCATAAATGGTTTGAATCTGGACAAAACACATCCTGTAATTGATATTGGTGGCGGTGACAGCCTTTTGGTAGACGCACTTATGGAAGCTGGGTTTACTGATATTAGCGTTTTAGACATTTCAGAGAAAGCACTTGAACGGGCTCAAAAAAGATTAGGAAAAGAGGCTAATAAAATCCAATGGATTGTATGTGATGTGCTTAATTTTAAGCCTCAAAAAAAATATGCACTCTGGCATGATCGGGCTTCTTTCCATTTTTTAACTGAGTCACAGGAAATAAAAAGCTACACACAACTCGTAAACAGGTCTGTCAAAAACCACCTTGTCCTTGGTACTTTTTCAACATCAGGCCCCTTTAAGTGTAGTGGACTAAACATAACACAGTACAATTGTGAGTCACATGAGCGTTGTTTTGGTGAACAATTTGAGGTAATAGATTGTAAAAACACCATCCATACAACACCTTTTGGAACAGAACAAAACTTTGTTTTTTCCAGCTTTGTAAAAAAAGAGGATTAGTTGGGGAGGACTTCTTCTATTGCAGAACGTATCAGTTTACTCCAAACGGCATATCCTTTTTCATTTAAATGCAATTGATCTTGAATAAACCATTCGTTTACAGGTTGACCCTTACTGTTTAAAAAAGCGGGGACCGTATCTATATAGTACAAATCAGAAGTTTTTTCACAAAAAGCCTTCATCAATTCATTCACCTGATTGATTTCCTTCCAATACTTCCATCGACTTTGTGTAGGAGTAATTGCAATTTGCATGATAGGAACCTTTGGGTGTTTTGCTCGTACTTGTTTTACAAATAGCTTAAAGAGCTGAAGAATTTCTTTTGGAGTACCATCCTTAGGAGAACCACTGATGTCATTAGCAACAAAACAAACGACCATTTTGATTTTATGATCAGATAGTATATGATCAGTATAAAAAACGAGATCTCTAAAGTGTGCTCCACCATAGCCTCTTTGGATCACAGGGTAGGGCTTCATATCGCGATCTAAAGTCTTCCAAAGCCGAATGCTAGAACTTCCGACAAAAAGAATGGAGTTTTCGGGGTATTCCACTGTAGTATCTAATGCTTCGAAAGCTTGAATTTCTGGAAGAGCCCAGGCTCTATCTTCAGCTGGATAGTTTTTGAGGGGAGAACAGGAAAAAACCGCTCCCAAAAGAACCAGCCCAAAAAATACAGTAAAAAACTTGTGTAGCTTAGATTTAAAGATCATCTCTCATAAAAAATTAAAGAGTTTAGAGTAGGTATTCTGTAGACACAAAATTCGACTTTTCAGAACGCAATAAACGCTCTAGTATTTCTTTGTTGTAAGGGGTGTCTTTTGAAGCCAAAAAAGTCCGTATCGAAAAGGATCGCAAAGCATCATATACGCTCAACGTACTCACAGCAGAATTTTTTCTCCCAGTGAAAGGATAAACATCTGGCCCCCGTTGACAAGCAGAGTTAAGATTCACTCGACAAACTAAATTTGCAAGGGTATCTACCAAAGGAGCCAACTTTGTTACATCACGACCAAAGAGACTGACTTGCTGCCCATACTCAGAGGCTGCCATAGCATCCAAGGGCTCATCAATTTCTTTATAGGAAATGATTGGAATGACAGGTCCAAACTGTTCTTCTTCATACACCCGCATGTCTTTGTTTACTGGATATAAAACAGCTGGAAATGAATAATTTTCGGACAGCTCTCCTCCTCTTTTATTAATAATTTTTGCTCCTTTTGATGTAGCATCTTCAATCAATTCTTGAATGTAAGCCGGTTTTGAAGGCTCAGGAAGTGGAGTTAAAAATGTGTCTTCCCAAGGCATTCCAAATTGTAATTCATCTACTGCTTTGGCAAATCTTCTATTGAATTCATCTACTATAGATTCGTGCACATACAATACTTTTAAGGCAGTACACCGTTGTCCATTAAAAGAAAGTGTTCCTGATATACATTCCTTTATGGTGTGATCTAAATCTGCATCAGGTAACACAATACCTGGATTTTTTGCTTCCAAACCTAGTACCAAACGCAATCGATTCTTTTTAGGGTGTTCATCTTGGAGAGATACAGCAGAAGAACTGTGACCGATTAACGCTAAAACATCAATCACGCCCGTTTTCATAATAGGAGTTGCAATTTTCCTGCCTCGCCCAAAAAGAATATTTACCACACCTGGAGGAAAACTTTCCTCAAAAGCTTTTAGCAAGGGAGCAATAAGTAAAACACCGTGCTTTGCAGGCTTAAAGATTGCCGTATTTCCCATTATAATCGCTGGGATTAACAAACAAAAAGTTTCGTTGAGAGGGTAATTATAGGGGCCTAAACACAATACTACACCCAGCGGACCTCTTCTAATGTGGGCATAAACACCACCTTGAATATCAAATTTAGCTCCTTTACGATCTAAATTTTTATACGCCTCTATGGTATCATTGATATAGTCAATCGTTCTATCAAACTCCTTATAAGAATCTGATTTGTTTTTACAGATTTCCCACATCAAAAGGCTGACTACTTCTTCACGATGTTGTTTCATCTTTTCGACAAAAGTCTCCATACACTTAAGTCGCTCACCTACCTTCATAGTGGGCCATAAGCCTTGGCCTCTATCGAAAGCTTTTTCTGCAGCCTCTAAAGCCTCTAGTGCTGCAGCTGTTTCCATATCTGGTATCGTTCCTAATAATGTTGGTTTACCATCAGTTGGAATCACGGAATAGACCTCAGTGGTAGCTCCCTTCCATTTTTTTATTTTCCCATTTACAAGGTATTCGTCACAGCTCAAAGGATGAACCTTAAATTCATCGGGAATTAAAGTCGAAGTAGTATTCATTTTTCTTTATTTATAGCAATATTTTAGATTAAAAACTGAAACAGGCTCTGTTTGTCGTTTAAATAATCGAACTTGAAGTTATGCTTTTTCATCCGTTCTACCAAAAGAGTTAAATCGGCTGCATTTTTCAACTCAATACCAACTACTGCAGGAGCATTGTTTCTGAAATTTTTTTTCGAGAATTCAAAATGGGTAATGTCGTCTTCTGAACCTAATATTTGAGTAACAAATTGTTTTAAAGCTCCCGAACGTTGAGGGAAATCAATAAGAAAATAATGCTTTAAACCAGTGTAAAGAAGCGCGCGTTCCTGAATTTCAGGCATACGAAAAACATCATTATTACCACCACAAACCAGTACGCCTACCCTTTTGTTTTTTAATTGATCTGAAATTATATCTAGAGCGGCTATAGCTATAGCTCCTGCGGGCTCAGCTACAATACCCTCTTTGTTGTAAAGATCTAGTATGGTCTGACAAATTTTGCCTTCTGGTACAGTGAGTAACTCATCCAAATGTGATTTACAAATTTCAAAAGGTAATTTTCCAACTTGTCGAACAGCGGCACCATCTACAAAACCATCCATTTCTTTTAATGCAATACGTTTTCCAGATGCTAAAGCTTTTTGCATAGATGGAGCCCCCTCTGGTTCTACTCCAATGATTTTCGTTTGAGGTGATCGCTCTTTAAAAACCGTTATTACTCCCGAAACCAAACCTCCCCCGCCGATGGGGACTAAAAGGACATCAAGCACCTCTGAATACTGCTCTATCATCTCTAAAGCTAGAGTAGCTTGTCCTTCTATGACCAAGGGATCATCGAAAGGGTGTATGAAAATTTTACCTGAGTTTTTAGCGGATTCTAAAGCTACTTTCTGACAGGCATCATATGTGTCGCCTATCAAAACAATGTTTACAAAATCGCCCCCAAACATGCGCACTTGAGAAATTTTTTGTTGTGGAGTTGTAGCTGGCATAAAAACCTCTCCATTTATTTCAAGCTCTTGGCAAGAAAAAGCAAAACCTTGAGCGTGGTTTCCTGCACTGGCACATACGATACCCATGTTTTTTTCTTTTGCTGTTAATGAAGCAATTTTATTGTAAGCCCCTCGTATCTTAAAAGAGCGTACCAGCTGAAGGTCTTCGCGTTTTAAAAAAACAGAAGCGCCTGTCAGTGCTGACAAACGCTTGTTCTTTTCTAAAGGGGTTAGCCGAGTTAACCCTTCTAAACGGTCTGCGGCTTCAAGAACACCCTGTAATGAGGGATACCGAGACATTAGACAATTTTTTTCATTGCGGTCATGGAGGCACGTAACTCATAACCAATCATTTCTACAGGGTGATAACGTATAATTTCGTTTATGTCGATTAACTGTTTATTTTCAACCCCTTCATGATTAAGTTGCAATCCTTTTCCGATAACATCACTCTTAATTCCTTTCATGAACTCTGCAAGCATAGGTTTGGCGGCGTGATCAAAAAGGTAACATCCGTATTCGGCGGTATCTGAAATGATTCGATTCATTTCAAATAGTTTTTTTCTTGCGATGGTGTTAGCGATCAAAGGGGTTTCATGAAGAGATTCATAATAGGCGGATTCTTCTTTAATGCCAGCAGCCACCATTGTGTCAAAAGCAAGTTCAACACCTGCACGTACAAAAGCCACCATCAAGATCCCGTGATCAAAATACTCTTGTTCTGTTATTTCTTGATTTGTAATCGGTGTTTTTTCAAAAGCAGTTTCTCCTGTTGCTTCACGCCAAGTCAACAAATTTTTATCATCATTTGCCCAGTCTTCCATCATTGTTTTTGAAAAGTGTCCAGACATAATATCGTCCATATGTTTTTCAAATAGAGGGGCTAAAATTTCTTTTAGTTGTTCCGAAAGTTCAAAAGCTTTTATTTTTGCTGGGTTAGACAAACGATCCATCATGTTGGTGATACCCCCGTGCTTTAAAGCTTCTGTAATAGTTTCCCACCCGTACTGAATCAATTTAGCAGCATATCCTGGTTCAACTCCTTCTTCTACCATTTTGTCAAAACTAAGGATAGAGCCCGTTTGTAAAACACCACATAAAATGGTTTGCTCTCCCATCAAGTCTGATTTAACCTCTGCAACAAATGAAGATTCGAGCACTCCTGCACGATGGCCTCCAGTTGCATAAGCATAGGCTTTGGCTTGAGCAAGTCCATGGCCTTGAGGGTCATTTTCTGGATGAACGGCTATAAGTGTAGGAACACCAAAACCTCTTTTGTACTCTTCACGCACCTCTGAACCTGGACATTTTGGAGCAACCATAATCACTGTCAAATCCTCGCGAACTTTCATCCCTTCCTCAACAATATTGAATCCATGAGAGTAAGAAAGTGTAGCTCCTTTTTTCATTAAAGGCATTACTTCATTGACCACAGGGGTGTGGTTTTTATCTGGAGTCAAGTTAATCACTACATCTGCCGAGGGGATTAACTCCTCATAAGTACCTACTTTAAAATCATTACTAGTGGCGTTGACATAAGAAGCTCGCTTTTGATCTATTGCTCCTTTTCTCAAAGCATAAGAGATATTCAATCCAGAATCTCGCATGTTAAGACCTTGATTTAGACCTTGGGCTCCACAGCCTACAATAACAATATTTTTAGATTTAAGAGCAGTGATTCCCTCATCAAATTCAGAGGCTTCCATAAAACGGCATTGCCCTAATTGGTGAAGTTGTTCTCTTAAAGACAATTGGTTGAAGTAATTTGACATAATTTCTTTTAGTTGTTGTTTTTAAATGTATTTAAAATTTCTGAGATTCCCATTTTAGCTTTGGTTACTGAGATTCTTCCCGATCTTACAAACTGAAGCAGTCCATAGGGGGCCAAGTCCTTTCTCAATTGTTCTGTTTCTTCTCTAAAGCCTGTTTTTTCTATAACAAAAAACTCAGGAGAAACAGTTACAATCGTTGCGTGACTTGATTTAATGATGTTTTGAATGTGACGCTCTTCAAAAAGGGAACTAGACTTCACTTTATACAAAGCGTTTTCTTGAAAGATTGTTTCCTCGTCGGTATGATAGAAAGCTTTTATCACATCGACTTGTTTTTCTATTTGCTGGACGATTTTTCGTACTCGTTCGGCATCTGTTTTAACGACTATAACAAAACGAAATACGTTGGGTATTTCAGATTCCGAGGTTGAAAAACTCTCGAGATTGATGTGACGCTTTAAAAAGATTGCTGAAATCCTGTTGAGCAATCCAATGTTGTTTTCTGTATATACTGATATGGTATAGGTTGTAGTCTCCATTTTATTCTAGTCTGATGTCTGAAACACTTGCTCCCGTGGGAATCATAGGAAAAACATTATCCTCTTTTTCCACACAAACTTCTAAAAAATAAGGCTCTTTAGAGGCCATCATTTCTGCTACAGCCCCGTCCAATTCTAATCTTTTAGTAACTCTTCTTGCCTTGATGTGATAGCCTTGTGCCAACATTACAAAATCGGGGTTGACCATTTCTGTAGAGGCGTAGCGTTGGTCAAAAAAGAGCTGTTGCCATTGGCGTACCATTCCTAAAAAATCGTTGTTTAAGACCACAATTTTCACCGCTACTTGTTGCTGAAATATAGTCCCCAGTTCCTGAATGGTCATTTGGTATCCTCCGTCACCAATTACAGCAACTACTTCTCTTTGAGGAGCTCCCATCTTTGCGCCAATTGCTGCGGGCAGAGCAAAACCCATAGTCCCTAATCCACCCGAAGTTACATTACTTTTCGACCGGCTGAACTTGGCGTATCTACAAGCAACCATTTGATGTTGTCCTACATCAGTAACAATAACCGCATCATTATTGGAATGCTTGTTGATCATCGCGATGCTTTCTCCCATGGTCAATCCTTCTTTAGTTGGAAACAAATCAGACTGAATGACTTTTTCATTTTCTATCTTGTCCAAAGCATCAAAGCGAGCAATCCAATCGGGATAAGATTTCTTTTTAATGCGTTTGTTGAGTTCTTGCAAGCTTACCTTACAATCTGCTAGCAGTGCTACATCCACCTTAACATTTTTATTAATCTCTGCCGGATCCAATTCAAGATGGATGATTTTTGCCTGTTTGGCATAGGTGTTTAAATCGCCTGTGACACGGTCATCAAAACGCATTCCGATTGCAATTAGAAGATCGCATTCGTTTGTTAGCAGGTTGGGTGCGTAGTTTCCGTGCATCCCTACCATTCCTCTGTTTGATGGATGTGCAGTGGGAAGAGCTGAAAGCCCTAATATTGTCCAGGCAGCTGGAATACCAGAGCGCTCTAAAAACGCTTTAAATTCTTCTTCCGCCTCTCCAAGTATTACTCCTTGACCCCAAACTACTAGTGGTTTTTTTGACTGCTCTATTAGTGTAACAGCTTGCTCTAAAGCTTCTATGGAAAGTTCTGGATAGGGGGCATAGCTTCGAATTCCTTTACATTTTTCATAACTAAATTCAAACGTTTCAAATTGAGCGTCTTTTGTAATGTCGATTAATACAGGACCCGGTCTGCCCGAGCGGGCTATGTAAAAAGCCTTTGCGATAATCTCAGGAATCTCACTGGCTTTGGTAATTTGGTAATTCCATTTGGTAACTGGTGTAGAAATTCCTATGATGTCTGTTTCTTGAAAAGCATCAGATCCCAACAAATGGGAAGCAACTTGTCCTGTGATACAAACCATAGGTGTGGAGTCAATTTGTGCATCTGCAATTCCTGTTACCAAATTGGTAGCTCCAGGACCTGAAGTAGCCATTGCTACTCCAACTTTTCCTGAGGTTCTAGCAAACCCCTGTGCTGCGTGGGTCGCCCCTTGTTCGTGACGGGTAAGCACGTGGTGTAGTTGATCTTGAAATTTGAATAACTCGTCATAAATAGGCATAATCGCACCACCTGGATATCCGTAAATCAAGTCGGCTCCCTCTTCTAGGAGACAACGAACAACAGCTTCAGCACCCGAAATTTGAATTGTTGTTTTCTTAGTTTGTTTAGATTTTGATGTTCTTTCCATACTACTCTTTGGAATCGGTAACACAGCCTTCAGAGGCTGTTGCTACACTTTTAATGTATTTATATAAAACTCCCTGTTTAAACTTGTAGGGAGGCTTCACCCAAGCAGCTTTTCTTGCACTGAGTTCACTCTCACTAAGTGCTACACTGATGGTGTTTTTTTCTGCATCAATTGTAATTTCGTCACCGTCTTGTACTAAAGCAATAACACCTCCTTCTTGTGCTTCAGGAACAATATGTCCTACAACAAATCCGTGTGTACCCCCAGAAAAACGCCCATCTGTGATTAAAGCAACGCTTTTTCCTAAACCTGCACCCATAATGGCTGCTGTAGGCTTTAACATTTCTGGCATTCCTGGTCCTCCTTTGGGGCCTTCGTAACGTATTACCACTACTTCACCTGGTTTCACTTTTCCTTGTTTGATCCCGTCATTGGCAGCATATTCTCCATCAAATACACGGGCAGGACCTTTAAACACCAAGCCTTCTTTTCCTGTGATTTTGGCTACAGAACCCTCTTGAGCCAAGTTGCCTTTTAAAATACGAATATGACCCGTTTCTTTTATCGGTTGATTGATGGGTCGAATCACATCTTGCCCTTCTTTTAAATCAGGAACATTGGCAAGATTTTCCTCAAGGGTTTTCCCTGTTACCGTCATACAATCGCCATGAAGCATTCCGAGTTTCAACATGTATTTCAATACCGCTGGCACTCCTCCTACAGCATGAAGATCTTTCATTAGATACTTACCACTTGGCTTTAAATCGGCCAGGAAAGGTGTAGAATCACTAATTTTCTGAAAATCATCTATGGTTAAATCGATCTCAGCGGCTTTTGCTATTGCCAAGAAATGAAGTACAGCATTTGTAGATCCTCCAAGAACCGCAATCAATCTGAGCGCATTTTCCAATGATTTTCGAGTTACTATATCTCTGGGTTTTAAATCTTTCTCCAAAAGATTTTTCAGGTGCGCTCCTAGAGCTCCACATTCTTCTTTTTTGTCCTTACTTACAGCAGGGTTTGAAGCGTTATAAGGCAAAGCCATGCCGCATGCTTCTATGGCAGATGCCATAGTGTTTGCTGTGTACATCCCTCCGCAAGCTCCTGCACCTGGACAGGCTTTTTGAATGACACTTTTATATTCTTTTTCGTCTATGGTTCCTGCTACTTTTTCACCCCAAGCTTCAAAAGCAGAAACCACATCTAGCTCTTTGTCGTTATGACAACCAGCAGCTATGGTTCCTCCATAAACTAAAATTGAGGGTCTATTTAAACGCAGTAAAGCCATCAGAGCTCCTGGCATATTTTTATCACATCCTACAACAGTTACAACTCCGTCATAGGACATTGCTTGAACAACCGTTTCAACTGAATCGGCGATAATGTCTCGAGAAGGTAACGAAAAACGCATTCCTGGGGTTCCCATTGAGATCCCATCGCTCACACCGATGGTGTTAAATACAAGTCCTACTAAAGACTGACTGTTTATACCTTCTTTAATATCTTGTGCCAATGCGTTGAGATGCATATTACAAGGATTACCTTCATAGCCTGTAGATGCAATTCCAATTAAAGGCTTTTGAAAGTCTTCATCGGTAAGACCTATGGCATGTAGCATGGCTTGAGCGGCTGGCTGTGTAGGGTCTTGTGTAACGGCTTGACTGTACTTGTTGAGCATCATGTGTTTATTTTGTTTAACAAATATACTTTTTGTTCTAATCGAGGGTTAAACAATTTGAAAAACACTCTTATATTCAAACGGTAAAAATAGTTTTTAAAATATTGATTATCAGTTACTTTTACTAAGTATTTTAATACATCCAACCCCCCTTAATAGCCTCCCAATTATTTCCATTATCTTTGATCACGAAAAAGAATTTTACGCTATGAACCCCACAATAATCGCTGACCTTAAACAACGTCAACATCGATTTTTTAGAGCACACAAAAACCAATCCGTAAAGGTTCGAATTGAGTATTTGAAGAAACTCAAAGCCGTTTTAAAAGAAAAAGAACAAGACATCTTTGATGCACTTCATAAAGACTTGCACAAGCCTGTGTTTGAATCCTACACCAGTGAAGTTCTGATGGTTCAAAAAGAACTGGATGCTTTCATAAAAAATCTAAAAGAATGGGCAGCTCCAAAGCGGGTATCCAGTAGCGTAATCAATTTTCCCTCCCAAGATTTTCTCTTATCTGAACCTTATGGTACTGTACTTATGATCTCTCCTTGGAATTATCCTTTCCAACTTGCTATGGTACCTTTGATAGGAGCTGTTGGAGCAGGAAACACAGTAGTACTTAAACCCTCTGAGGCTGCACCCCACACTTCAAGATTGTTAGTTGATTTGCTCGGTGAAATTTTTCCTGAAGAATGGGTAAGTGTAGTAGAAGGAGATGTAAAGGTGGCGCAAGCCTTGCTAGATGAGCAATGGGATTACATCTTTTTTACGGGTAGTACTCATGTAGGCAAAATCATAGCTAAGGCTGCTGCAGAACACTTAACCCCAACCACACTTGAGCTGGGGGGAAAGAGTCCCTGTATTGTTGATGGAACAGCACCTATGAAGAAAACTGCAAAAAGAATTGTATGGGGCAAGTTTTTAAATTGTGGTCAAACCTGCATAGCTCCAGATTACATTCTTGTTAAATCTGAATATAAATCGGCATTGATTGCAGCCTTAAAAACTGAAATCGAAATTGCATTTGGAACAAATGCACAAAAATCTCCAGATTACGGAAGGATCATAAATGAAAAACACTTTAATAAACTAGAAGCTGATCTGAAAGATCAAAACATTATCTACGGTGGAAAAAGAAATGCCCAGGACCGTTATTTTGGACCTACCCTTGTGGACCAGCCTGATATGGAAAGCCGTTTGATCAAAGATGAAATCTTTGGACCTATACTCCCCTTGTTGGAATACAACTCTTTAGAAGATATTGATAAGATTTTATCGCATTTAAAAAATCCTTTGGCATTTTATGTCTTCAGTACAAATAAAAAATTCATAAATACCCTAATTCAAAACTATCCCTTTGGAGGTGGAGTAATCAATGATGCCCTAGTTCATTTCACCAATCCCAACCTCCCCTTTGGAGGTATTGGAAACAGTGGTATGGGTGCCTACCATGGCAAACACAGTTTTGATTTGTTAAGTCACAAAAAGCCCGTGGTCAAACGAGCTTTTTGGTTTGATCTTCCTCAGCGTTATGCTCCATATCCAAAGACCCTTTCCCTAGTTAAAAATATTTTAAAACGCCTCTGAGCAATATGAAAGAAAAAACAGTAAGCGAAGCAATTCACTACAGGAGATCTGTTCGTGTATATGATTCAAAAAAGAAGATAGACAGCAAACAGGTCAAAACATGTATAGAAAACGCCACTTTAGCTCCTACAAGTAGCAATCTTCAACTGTGGGAATTTTACCACATTACAAGCGAGAAACTACTTAAAGAAGTGGCAGAAAACTGCTACAATCAACCAGCAGCTAGGACTGCTCAAGAACTTGTAATACCAATAGTCCGTCTTGATCTATGGCCCAAACGAGTTCAAGCTAATATTGATTTTATCACTGCAGCGAACCTGGGAAAAGACAAGGATACAATAAAAGGAGCCTTACATTATTATCAAAAAATCATCCCTACTTTATATCGAGGGGTACAGCCCTTAACAGGTTTTATTCATCGTTTAAAAAGCAATTGGGATGGACGAAAAAAAGTAACCTACCGTGAGGTAGAGGCCAGCGATCTGCGCGTGGTCGCTCATAAAAGTACCGCACTTGCAGCTCAAAATTTTATGGTCAGTATGGCTGCACTGGGATATGACACCTGCCCCATGGAGGGTTTTGATTCTGTCCGACTAAAAAAAACACTTCAGCTTCCTGAAAAAGCTGAAATCAGTATGGTAATCGGTTGTGGGATACGAAAAGAAGAAGGGGTTTATGGAGAACGGTTCCGAATCCCTTTTAATGAGGTGTATTTTAATAAATAGTTTACCCCATCCACCCTTCTCGATCCAAGCTACGGTACTGGATAGCTTCAGCTATATGTTCAGAAGTTACCTTTACAGATGCTTCGAGGTCTGCAATCCTTCTAAAATACGGTTTTAATTTTTAATAAAGAAAATCGAACAAATGCGCTTCACACTGATCAAATTAGTACCTTGGAGAACCTTTTTAATAGGCATGACATGAGGACTGAGTTTGGTAAAAAGTTGCTCTTACCCTCAATTTTAAATTTTTAAAAAATTAATCACTAAAATCTAAACGTGTGAAAAAGGCATTTTTTCTCTTTGTTTTATTATTTGCTGTAGCTTGCTCACCTAATAATCAACAAAACACTCAAGAAATTGATGAATCTTGGGCTTTTCCCTATTTCAAAAAAATTGACTCTCTAAATCCCATTTTAGAGCCAACCAAACAGCTCAGTTTTGTAGATCCTATAACCAAAAACAAAGTCTATTGGGAAGAACGCAATGTGCTCAATCCTGCTGCTGTTGTAAGAAACGATACCGTTTTTATGCTTTACAGAGCACAGGATCAATGGGGCACCTCACGTATAGGGTTAGCCTACAGTGTGGACGGGCTCCATTTTACTAAAAATCCTGAACCTGTATTTTACCCTACTCAAGATGAACAAAAAAAAGAGGAGTGGAATATTAGAAAAAAACAAGGTGTTCCTTATGACCTGGATTGTGATACTTGTTATTTTGATGGTGTGGAAGACCCCAGAGTAGTTGAAACAGAAGCAGGCACTTATTTCATGACCTATACAGCCTACGATGGCAAAACAGCTCGACTGAGTAGTGCTACCTCTTCTGACTTAGTACATTGGAAGAAAAATGGTGTCGTTCTAAGCGATCCTGAATACAAAGATTATTGGTCAAAAGCTGGTGCTGTAGTTACCGAAAGAAAAGGAAGTAAACAGATTGCTGTTAAAGTAAATGGCTATTACTGGATGTATTTTGGAGACACAAATCTCTTTCTAGCTTACTCTGAAGACTTAATGCATTGGAAGCCGGCTCTCAATGAAGAAAACAATACTTTGATTTCGGTTTTACATCCTCGAAAAGGGTTTTTTGATAGCAGATTAGTGGAACCTGGACCGTTTGCCATTCGAGACGCACAAAAAGGTATACTTCTAATCTATAATGCCAGTAATGCAGCTAATTTCAACGACCCTACACTACCCAAATTCACCTATGCTGCTGGACAAGCACTTTTTGATGCTGATGCTCCCTATAAACTCAAAAAAAGAACCCAGTCTTACTTCATTTATCCAGACAAAGATTACGAATTAGTGGGTGAAGTAAACAATGTTTGTTTTGTTCAGGGTTTGGTATTCTTTAAAAACAAATGGTTTTTATACTACGGCACCGCTGACTCAAAAATAGCTGTAGCTGTTTTTGAATCTAAAAGTTAAAGTAGTTTGCCTTTGGCGTTTTCATTTGATTTTTCAAACCCGTTTCAAGCCAATTAAAAAAACTTTCCTTATCGGTATATTGAATTGGAGTATTCAATAAGTTTCCCTCTGGGGTCATTTGCACGTAAAAAGGCTGGGAGGCTGTATTGAAATTAAGGGTTTGAAAAGTGGACCATTTTTTTCCTACTGTGTTAATTCTTTTGATACGACCGTCAGGATATTGAAAATTAAAATGATCTTCGGTAGGCAAGGGCTCTCGATCATCAACATAAAGTGAAATTAAAATATATTTTTCCTTTAAAAGAGCATAAACTTCTGGCGCTGACCAAACATTTTCTTCCATTTTTCGACAATTGACACAAGCCCAACCCGTAAAATCAAGTAAAAGTGGTTTACCGGTTGACAAAGCCACTTCCTTTCCTGTTTCAAAGTCTTTATAGCACTCCAATCCTAAAGGACAATCTGACTCTTTAGCAAACAAACTGTAAAACTCAGGTGGAGGAAAACCGCTGAGCACCTTTAAAGTGTTTTCTTTTGAAAATAAACCTACAACAAGAAATAAAGAAAAAGCAAATACTGCAACACCCATAATCATACGCAAAGGACTTTTAGACTTTTTTTCCTCTTTTTTGAATCGAAAAACACCGAATAAATAAAGTGTTAAAGCCAAAGATATAAGTGCCCAAATCACTATAAAGGTTTCTCTTTTTAGAATACCCCAATGGGCAACCAAATCTGCATTTGACAAAAACTTAAGGGCCAATGCTAACTCTAAAAAACCGAGAGTAACCTTTACTGAAGTCATCCAACTACCGGATTTGGGAAGTGCGTTTAAACTGTTAGGAAATAGGGCAAATAACCCAAAAGGGAGTCCTAGAGACAAACCAAAGCCAAGCATGCCCATAGACAATTGCATTGCACCACCTTCTGCAGTAAAGGACCCTGCAAGTAATGATCCCAATATAGGGCCTGTACATGAAAAAGATACAATAGCTAAAGTGAGAGCCATAAAAAAGATTCCTAAACTACCTTTCAAAGCGGAAGCTTGGTCTGTTGTATTTCCCCATTTTGTGGGTAATGTCAATTCATAAAAACCAAAAAAGGAAAATGCAAAAAAGACGAAGACAACAAAAAACAAAAGGTTCAAATACACATTTGTTGCTAGTGTATTCAGTATTTCTGGATTTAAGGTGTCAATGAAATGAAAAGGTAAACTCAGAAGCCCATAGATTAAAAGAATAAAAAACGCATACAGAAAAGCGTTGACTACACCTCGTCTGGGAGTTGTCGCTTGTTTTAAAAAAAATGAAACTGTTAAGGGAATCATTGGAAACACACAGGGAGTGAGTAGTGCCAGCAATCCACCAACAAAACCGAGTAAAAATATATTTAAAAAAGAAGTTGTTCCTTCCTTGACATTTGTACTTTTTAGGAAGGAAGTACTTGTCAAATTCAATTGTAATGCTTTTGAGCGTTCTTTGCTGAATTCATCTAGTTCCTGATTAACTTCAACAACAGAGCCTTCAAATGGAAGTTTGAAATTTTCTGTTCTGAAAATGCACAATTTATCATCACAGGCCTGATAATTAATCTCAACCTCAATGATCTTTAAATCATCATCCAACCGTCTAATCTTTTGTTTGAATACGGCACGATCATTGAAATAAGTCAAATCCATTTCAAAAACTTTATCAAAAGCCACAATTGAAGGACTTTCTTCCACAGTGCCAATACGTTCGTATTGTGATGTTTGTTTAAAAATAAATTCTGTTGGAATCGCTCCTTCGGGGTTTGAAAACTGAGAATAAAGATGCCATCCAGGTGCTATGTTAGTTTCGAAGGAAAGTAGGTACTCGTTTTCACCAATGTTTTCAATTTTTGATTGCCAAAGAACGGGCTCTTCAATTTGAGCATTTAGAAGGGTACTAAATAAAATTATTCCTAGCCACTTTTTCATTTTCCTGTCCACATTAACAATTTAATCTTTGAACTTGATTGCACGATAAATCGTCTATCACAACGTTTACCCACTACCCACACTATATCTTTTCCTGAAGTGAGCAACCATTGTTGTTCCTTATCCAACAAAGAATATTTCTCATCCTTAAAAAATTTACTAAGTAGTTTTTTTCCTTTCATTCCTGTGGGATAAAAATAATCTCCTTTTCTAAACTTCCGGAGGTAGAGTGGATTTTTTAATAAATCTTTATCCAAATATGCCTCATTTGGCCGAAAGGTCTCTACCTCTTCTGAAGAAACAATTTTCCAATCTATTCCTAAAGGAAGTGACATCTCACACTTGTCAATGTCTATAAGGATTTCCTCCTGGTCGCTCGGCAAAAGAATAGAAAGGAGTAGTTTTTCTCGATCTCGAATCAGACGATGAGAAGAAGTGACTAAAAATTTTCCGCTTTGTGCATCAATTAATTTTTCCACTTCTTTTGCATCGAAACCCAAAGGTGCTAACCAGCGGTGTAAACAAAAATGAAGGGATTTAATTTTTTTTAACTCTGCGATCAATAATACCGTAACTCCTCTCTCGATTTTAAAAATTTTTTTTCTCAGTAATTCCATCTGCTCAACAATAAATTCTTCGGTTTCATTGAGCTGTGATAGAGTTGTTTTAAAATTATTCAATACATGGTCTCTTGCATTTACTAAAGGAGGAATCACATTTTTTCTCAAATGATTTCTCAGGTATTCGGCTTCAGAGTTGGTTTGATCTTCCCTCCACTGAATTTTGTTTTCTTTAGCAAATTCAAGGATTTCCTTCTTTGTGAACTCCAGCAAGGGTCGGCACAAGGGTTTTGAAGATGAAATTCCCAAAAGACCTGGCAGCCCTGTTCCACGGATGGTATTAATTAAAAAAGTTTCTAACTGATCGTTTAGGTGATGACCCGTCAATATAACATCAAACGAATCATTCTCCATCAATGAAAAGAACCAGTTGTATCTCAATTCTCGTGCGGCCTCTTGCGTTCCTATTTTATTTTCTTTTTTGAAGGCTTCGGTATCAAATGTTTTTGAATAGAAAGGTATTTCGTTTTCTAAACACCATTTTCTTACAAATTGAAAATCGGAATCACTCTCAGCACCTCTAAGCTGGAAATTGCAATGTGCTACAGAAAAATTAAGTTTTTCTTGAACAAGTAAATAAGCTAAAACACTACTATCTACACCCCCACTGTGGGCCAAAAGTATTTTTTGATTTTTAAGCTTATCGAAATGTACAGCATGCTTTTCCATGAGCGCCTCCAGAGGAAAGCAAAGTTAAACAATCACTTGCTACTCCATGCATTTTTGATAAAAGAGTTCTTTTTTCTTTGACATCTAAAAATTTTATATCAATTTTGTGTCATAATGATTGAAAATACTATTTATTATCCTGTTGCTGCTCCAGTAACTTTTTTACGTCGCTTGACGCGTCGCCCCATGGGGGTGTAGTTTTTTTTTGGAGCATGGTGTGTCCTGCTCCCCTTCCGAACCGATCATTTTTTCTCATTACATCTTTTAAATATGAAAATTTTACGCGCAAAAGCGGAACATATTAGTTTTGCCAAACAAATCAGCTTGTGCATCGATGAATCTGCGAAGGTACGAGGAACTGGTATAGCCAGAAGAACACCAGAATACATTGCCACTAAAATGGAAAATGGCAATGCTGTTATCGCGGTTGAAAAAGGACAATTTGCAGGTTTTTGCTACATTGAAGTGTGGGGACACGGCAAATATGTTGCTCACTCGGGCTTGATTGTAGCGCCTGAATTCCGTGGGAGAGGTTTGGCCCGAAAAATTAAAAAAGAAGTCTTTGAACTTTCTTTGGAAAAATATCCTGATGCAAAAGTTTTTGGCATCACCACAGGTATGCCTGTTATGAAAATCAACTATGACTTGGGTTACAAACCAGTTCATTTTTCTGAACTTACTGACGACCCTCTTTTTTGGAAAGGATGCGAAACATGCAAAAATTATGATGTTCTGACTAGAACAGAGCGCCAAATGTGTTTGTGTACAGGGATGTTATATGACCCAAAACAAAAAAAACAATCCAATTAAAAAATTTTTAAAGAAAAAGTATTTGAACGTTTAAAAAGAATTAAATCAAACCTATTATCAAAAGACAAATAAAATGAATCAAGAAAAATTGGTTTTAGCCTATAGCGGAGGATTAGACACCTCCTATTGCTTGAAAAAACTTTCGCAAGAAAACTATGAAGTGCATGCAGTAAGTGTCAATACCGGTGGTTTCTCAGAAGAGGAGACCAAGCATATAGAAAAAAAGGCTTATGAAATGGGTGCGTTTACCTATGAAAACATCAATGCCCTTCAGTCTTTTTACGATCAAATAGTTCGGTATTTGATTTTTGGAAATGTACTCAAGAACAACACCTATCCACTTTCGGTAAGTGCTGAGCGCATCATTCAAGCTGTTGAGATAGTAAATTATGCTAAAGCCATCAAAGCCAAATATATTGCCCACGGAAGTACGGGAGCAGGAAATGATCAAGTACGGTTTGATATGATCTTTCAAATCTTAGCTCCCGAAATTCAAATTATAACTTTGATTAGGGATAACAAACTCTCAAGAGAACAGGAAATCGAGTATTTAAAATCTCAAGGTATTGATGTGCCCTGGGAAAAAGCAAAATATTCCATAAATCAGGGGCTTTGGGGAACGAGTGTAGGTGGTGCAGAAACCCTAACTTCAAAACAACCCCTACCAGAAAATGCTTATCCCAGTCCACTCACTAAATCAGAACCTGAGAATTTAAAACTCACCTTCGACAGTGGAGAACTTGCGGCTGTAAATGATAAACAAGGAGATCCTGTTTATCTGATTCAAAAAATACAAGACTTAGCAAAAGGTTTTGCAATAGGTCGTGATATTCATGTAGGAGATACGATAATTGGTATCAAAGGAAGAGTAGGCTTTGAAGCCGCTGCTCCACTTATAATTATAAAAGCGCATCACCTGTTAGAAAAACACACTCTTAGTAAATGGCAACAACATCAAAAAGAGCAACTGGCAAATTTCTACGGAATGCAATTGCACGAGGGCCATTATTTAGACCCTGTAATGAGAGATTTAGAAGCTTTTATGCAAAGTAGTCAGAAAAAAGTAAGTGGAACGGTTTATCTAAAATTACACCCCTATCGCTTTGAACTTCTTGGAATTGATTCTCCCTTTGATTTGATGCAGGCTGAATTTGGTAGTTACGGAGAAATGAATAAAGGCTGGACTGCAGAAGAAGCAAAAGGATTTATCAAACTAACTGCTAATGCAACAAAAATCTACCAACATTTAAATAAAAATACATGAAAAAAGCAGGCATTATTGGAGGCTCAGGATACACAGGAGGCGAGTTAATTCGATTACTCCTTCATCATCCTGAACTAGAATTAGATTTTGTTTATAGCACCACCAGAGCAGGAAAACCATTAACCACTGCCCATCCAGACATTTTGGGCAGTACAGAATTACTCTTTACTGATCAGGTAAATCCAGAGGTAGATGTCGTTTATTTGTGTTTAGGACACGGTCACTCCATCGCTTTTCTTGAAAAACACTCTTTTTCAGAAAAAACGTTGATTGTAGACTTAGGAAATGATTTTCGTTTAAAAAAAGAGGGGCAACTTGGTGACAAAAAGTTTGTTTATGGACTGCCGGAGCTTCAAAGAGAAGCCATTAAAAAAGCAAGAGCGATTGCAAATCCTGGGTGCTTTGCAACGGCTATTCAGTTGGCAATACTTCCTTTAGCCAAAAAAAAATTGATTCACTCTCCTGTTCATGTACACGCTACAACAGGAAGTACAGGTGCTGGAGTGGGGCTCAGCCAAACCAGTCACTTCAGTTGGAGAAACAATAATTTTTCTTGGTACAAGCCTTTCACTCATCAACATTTAGGAGAAATACATCAAACTTTAGAACAACTTGAAAATCCTTCAAAAATTCACTTTTTACCCCATAGAGGAAATTTTACAAGAGGGATTTTTGCAACAGCTTACACTCCTTTTGAAGGTAGTTTAGAGGAAGTTACTACGCTCTATGAGGATTTTTACCAGGAGCATCCCTTTACTTTTATATCTAAAGAAGAACTTAGCCTAAAAACGGTAATCAACAGCAATCGTTGTTTTTTGCACTTACATCTTCACGAAAACACCCTATTGGTAACCAGTATAATTGATAATTTGATCAAAGGAGCATCTGGACAAGCTGTACAGAACACCAATTTGATTATGGGATGGGAAGAAACTCTCGGACTTCAGCTGAAAACATCAATCTTCTAAATCAATCACATGAAAATAGCAATTCTAGGAACCGGTAATTTAGGCTTAAGTATAGCAAAAGGATTGATTATCAACAACACCTACACCACGCTTTATTTAACAAAAAGAAACATCAGTTCCTTAAAATCTTTAGATCAGTATAAAAAAGTCTTCCTTACTTCTGATAATTTAGAAGCAGTTCAGCAATCGGATATATTGATTTTTGCCGTGCAACCCAATCAATTCAAATCACTACTTGAAAAAGTCAAACCTCATCTCAACGAAAAGCATGTGGTAATTTCCACCATTACAGGTTTTTCAATTCAGCACATAGAAAAGATAATTGGAACTTCTATTCCTATCGTTAGATCCATGCCCAATACAGCGATCTCAGTGGGTAAATCAATGACCTGTCTTTGTGCCAATACAGCTGGTTTAAAAAAACTCCCTATTGCAGAAGCTATTTTCAATGGATTGGGAACCAGTTTAGTTATTGAAGAAAAGCATATGCAAGCAGCTACTGTTTTGTGTGCTAGTGGTATTGCTTTTTGGATGCGCCTTATACGAGCTACCACTCAAGGGGGTGTTCAGCTGGGGTTTGATGCTGACGTTGCTTTACAAATGTCTATGCAAACGGCCATGGGAGCTGCGAGTCTTTTAATAGAAACAGGAACCCATCCCGAGGAAGAAATAGACCGGGTTACAACACCAAAGGGATGTACCATCACAGGGCTAAATGAAATGGAACATCAAGGATTGAGCTCTTCACTGATCAAAGGCATCAATGCCTCTTTTGAAAAAATTAATGAAATTGCTCAAGAATAAAACCAAAGTTTATGAATTTATTTAATGTGTATCCTTTATATGACATCACTCCAGTCCGGGCAGAAGATGTCTTTGTTTACGATTCTAAAGGAGAACAATATTTAGATCTTTACGGTGGTCATGCTGTGATCTCCATAGGCCATAGTCACCCACACTACGTAAAGTCTTTAAAGACCCAATTGGAACAAATTGGATTTTATTCAAATGCAGTACAAAACCCATTACAACAAAAATTAGCTGATGCTATTGGAGAACAGTCCTGCTTACACAAGTATGAGTTGTTCCTTTGCAACAGTGGAGCAGAGGCGATAGAAAACGCTCTGAAATTAGCCTCTTTTCACACCCAAAAAAAACGAGTTATAGCGTTCCAAAATTCCTTTCATGGAAGGACATCTGCTGCGGTTGCTGTAACGGACAATTCCTCCATCAACGCTCCCCTAAACGAACAACACCAGGTAACTTTTATTTCTTTTGATGATTTTGAAACACTTGAAAAAGAACTAAAAAAAGGAGATGTATGTGCCTTAATTTTTGAAGCCATACAAGGGGTTGGAGGTTTAGATGAACCTTCTGAAGATTTTGTCTACCAAATGGAAGAACTGTGCAACAAATATAAAGTCTGTCTAATTGCAGACGAAGTTCAGGCAGGTTTTGGCAGAACGGGTAGTTTTTTTGCATTTCAAAAATACAAGATCAACCCTCATATCATTACAATGGCAAAAGGCATGGGGAATGGATTTCCAATTGGTGGAATTTTAATTCATTCAGAGATAAAAGCAAAATACGGAATGCTAGGAACTACTTTTGGAGGAAACCATTTGGCTTGTTGTGCCTCATTAGCTGTTTTAGAAATACTAAAAAAAGAAGATCTTCAACAAAAAACAAAAGCTTTAGAAGTCTTTTTTAGAAGTAAAGCAGCTGCGATTCCACAGATAAAAAAAATCAAGGGAAGGGGACTCATGCTTGGAATTGAATTTGATTTTGAAGTTGCTGAACTGAGGAAAACATTGATCTATAAACACCATATTTTTACGGGTGGAAGTAGCAACAAAAACCTGATTAGAATACTACCCCCACTTACTGTAAAAGAAACTCATTTAGAACATTTTTTCAATGCATTAAAAAAGGCACTGTCAAGCACAAACTAGGAACATGAAACAATTTTTAACACTTGACGATCTTCCCAATTTAGACCAAGCAGTCAATGAGGCGATCGCACTAAAAAAAGACCCCTTCCAATGGGAAGCACTAGGTAAAAACAAAACTTTGGGAATGCTGTTTTTCAATCCTAGCTTACGAACCCGTCTCAGTACCCAAAAGGCAGCACAAAATTTAGGAATTAAAACCATGGTCATGAATTTTTCCAATGAAGCTTGGGCTATAGAGTTTGAAGATGGTACGCAAATGAGTGGCTTGCGATCAGAACACATTCGAGAGGCTGCAGCAGTGATTTCTCAATATTGTGACCTACTCGCCATAAGAGCTTTTGCAAGCTTGAGTGATCAAAAGAAGGATGAAGAAGAGCAAGTATTGAATAGTTTTGCCAAATACGCAACCATCCCGGTAATTAATATGGAAAGTGCTACCGCCCACCCTTTACAGGCCCTAGCCGATGCGATTACAATCAAAGAATACTCTCCGAAAAAGCGCCCTAAAATTGTCTTAACCTGGGCGCCACATCCCAAAGCCCTGCCCCATGCTGTAGCCAATTCATTTATAAGAATGACACAGCAATTGGATGCCGAATTTGTAATTACACACCCTCAGGGATATGAACTCAATCCAAATATTTGCAAGGAAACTCCTATAGAATACAATCAAGAAAAAGCCCTTGAAGGTGCAGATTTTATCTATGCTAAAAACTGGTGTTCCTACACGGATTACGGTAAAATACTCAGAAACGATAGTGACTGGATGCTAACACCCGAAAAAATGAAAGGCACAGCAAATGGCAAATTCATGCACTGCCTACCCATACGAAGAAATGTAGTAGCCGCAGATGGGGTCCTAGACACTCCAAATTCATTAGTCATTCAACAAGCAAACAACAGAACCTTTTCTGCTCAACTTGTTCTTAAAAAAATCTTAGAAAATGGATAAGCTTCATCTGGTAAAAATTGGAGGAAATATAATCGAACAACCTGCTGCTCTCTCCTCTTTTTTAAGAGATTTTGCTGAACTTAAGGGTCCGAAAATCTTAGTTCATGGGGGAGGAAAAGAAGCGACCGGATTAGCAAATAAACTAAATATACCCGTGCGCATGGTAGACGGTAGACGAATCACAGATAAAACAAATCTGGAATTGATTACTATGGTCTATGCTGGAAAGCTCAACAAGTCCTTAGTGGCGCAACTCCAAGCCTTTTCGTGTGATGCCTTAGGTTTGTCTGGTACAGATGCTAATGCATACCAAGCAAAAAAAAGAGCTGTAGGTGATATCGACTATGGATATGTGGGTGATCTTACGGTGATAAATACAGCCTTTTTTAAAAAAATATTAAGTCAAAATATAAGCCCCATCTGTTGTGCAGTTTCACATGACGGTCAGGGGCAGTTGCTCAACATCAATGCCGACACAATTGCTGCGGGAATTGCAAAAGCTTTGTCCTCAAGTTATCATGTAACCCTAAGCTACTGTTTTGAAAAAAAAGGGGTGCTTCAAGACATCGAGGACGAGCAGTCTGTAATACCCAAAATTAATTTAAAAAAATACCAGGAACTCAAAACAAAAGGAATTATTGCTCAAGGGATGTTACCCAAACTTCAAAACTGTTTTGAAGCTCTTGATCAAGGAGTTCAAGAAATCCGAATAGGAGGGCCAGAACTCTTATCCAAAAAGAGTTACTACACTAAAATTTACAAATAATGTTGACCCAAAAAGCAATTACCCTTTTACAAGATCTAATCCGAATCGAATCTTTTTCAGGAAATGAAGCGGGTACCGCAAAACGACTAGAACAATGGTTTGAAGAGTTCGGCATTCTATACCAAAGAAAAGAGCATAATCTCTGGGCAACTAATAAAGCTTTTGACCCCTCCAAGCCTACTCTATTACTTAACTCCCACCATGACACCGTTCAACCTAATCAAGCTTACACTCGCAACCCCTTCTCTCCCGAAATAGAAAACGGAAAGCTCTATGGACTAGGCAGTAATGATGCTGGTGGTGCTTTGGTATCCCTTTTAGCATTGTTCACTCATTATTACGAACATCCTAACCCAAATTACAACCTTCTTTTTGTCGCCTCTGCAGAAGAAGAAATCGCGGGTGTAAATAGCCTACGGGGGCTGCTACCTTATTTACCTAAGATAGATTTGGCAATCGTTGGAGAACCAACTTTAATGAACTTGGCCATTGCAGAAAAAGGTCTTGTTGTTTTTGATTTGGTTATTAAAGGAACACCGAGTCATGCTGCTCATCCAAATGAGGACAATCCCTTGCTCAAAGTTCCAGAAATAATTAAACAAATAGAAGGACTCTCTTTTGAACGGGTCTCTCCACTACTAGGACCTGTAAAAGCTACTTTAACCCAAATAAAGGGTGGTAGCCAACACAATGTAGTCCCTTCTGAGGTCTCGCTTGTATTGGACGTTCGTGTAAACGAATGCTACACCAACGAAAACATAGAAGAAATTGTAAAAAGCCACCTTTCCTGCGAGGTGAAGGCACGATCCTTACGCCTTAAAAGTTCGTCAATTGAAGAAACACATCCACTCGTAGAAGCTGGAAAAAAATTAGGTAAAAAACCCTATGGATCTCCTACATTGTCTGATCAAGCGGCATTGAATTGCCCCTCTCTAAAATTGGGACCAGGTGACTCCACCCGGTCACATGCAGCGGATGAGTATATTTACGTTAGTGAAATTGAAGAAGGCATTGCCTTTTATATTGACTTATTAAAGCAAATTTTATAAAATGAAACTCTGGCAAAAAGAAACCCCTACAAACCAAAAGATAGATCACTTTACAGTGGGAAAAGACCGTGAATACGACCTTGTCTTAGCTCCCTACGACTGTATCGCATCCAAGGCACATGCGCGTATGTTGGGAAAAATAGGCCTTTTGAGCACTTTGGAAACCGAACAGCTCGTCAAAGAATTAGACGCTATCCAGAAAACTGCAGAAGAGGGTAGTTTTACAATTGAGGAGGAGTTTGAGGACATGCACTCTAAAATTGAATTTTTACTCACAAAAAAGCTGGGTGATACAGGAAAAAAAATTCACACGGCTCGTTCGCGAAATGATCAAGTGCTGGTCGCCCTTCAACTGTTCCTAAAAGAAGCATTGTCTGAAATTAAAATACAAGCGCTTGAACTTTTTGATCAACTCCTTCAATTGTCTGAAAAGCATCAAGACAAATTAATGCCGGGATACACCCACATGCAAGTAGCCATGCCTTCCTCATTTGGTTTGTGGTTTTCAGCTTATGCAGAAAGCTTAATTGATGACGTCTCTTTTCTAAATACTGCTCAACAGCTTACCGACCAAAATCCATTAGGCAGTGCAGCAGGATTTGGAAGTTCGTTTCCAATAGATCGTGATCAAACTACAAAAGAACTGGGGTTCAAAACACTAAAATACAATGTTGTCGCTGCTCAAATGGGGAGAGGCAAAATTGAAAAAACAACAGCTACAGCCTTAGGAATGCTCGCTTCTACGATTTCAAAATTTGCGATGGACCTCTGTTTGTATATGGGTCAGGATTACAATTTTATCCGTTTTCCTGAAGCATTGACAACTGGCTCTAGTATCATGCCGCATAAAAAAAACCCGGATGTATTTGAACTTATTCGAGGAAAATGTAATCTCGTTCAAGGATTACCTCATCAACTTGCATTACTCAGCTCAAACTTACCCAGTGGTTACCATCGCGAGATGCAATTGGCAAAAGGCCCAATAATCGAAGCAATTCAAGAAATAAAATCCTGTCTAGAAATGATGTGTTTCAGTTTGAAATCCATCGAAGTAGTGGATCAAAGTCACAATGAGAAATACGAGTACATGTACAGTGTGGATACTTTAAACGAATGGGTTAAAGAAGGAATGCCGTTCCGAGAAGCCTACCAAAAAATGGGAAAATTAATTGCTGAGGGTAGTTTTATCCCAAACAAATCACTTAACCACACTCACATTGGAAGTATTGGAAATCTTCAACTCGATGCCATCAGAGCAAAAATGAAGAAAACATTGAGTTAAAAATCCCTGTAATTCCATGGTCCTCTATAAGCACGATCCAACATCAAATTGGCTCCTGGATCATCAATAAATTGTTCACGAACAGGATTCCATTGTAATGGACGTTGCAGCGCATATGCTATGTTTGCAACGTTACAAACACTGGCAGTACGGTGTCCAATTTCAACATCACAGATGGGTCGAGTACGGTTTTTGATTGCGGCTAACCAGTCTTCGTGGTGATTTTTACTGAGGTAAACACGTTCAGGATTACTTTTTTCAATGGGTTTATCAGCTAAACTTTCATCAGGAAAAGTCTTGAGATAACCTCTACTAACTTCCAAACGTCCTTCAGTTCCGATAAATTGAATCTCATTATTACCACTACCCCATTTGGTATGCGTAACGGTAATACCATTTTCATAGGTATAAACAAGACCTTCTTCCGCGTGTTGGCTTGGAGGTTTGAAATGTACAGGTCCACTGTGGTCTTGATCTAAAGCCCATTGAACAATATCAAACATATGTGCTCCCCAATCAGTAATCATACCTCCTCCAAAAGGAAAATAGTCGCGCCACATGCCCCAACGTTTGTCGCCTATCGGACAAGCGAGGTCCCTGTGATAACCCCTATAAGGAGCTGGACCTACCCAAGCATTCCAGTCAATCGTTGAAGGAGCTTGTTCAGTAGGTAAATCACACGATTTGTAGGGCGCACCTATCGCCACTTTAACTTCTTTAATTTCTCCGATATAACCATTTCTTATCAATTCTACTGCATGTCGAAATCGATCCCAAGAGCGCTGCATACTTCCTGTTTGAAATACGCGTTGATATTTTCTAGCGGCATCCACCATAGCGCGACCCTCAGATACAGATGAAGAAAGAGGTTTTTCACAATAGATGTCCTTTCCCGCTTTTGCAGCATCAACTGCCATTTGTGCGTGCCAGTGATCTGGTGAAGCGATAACAACAGCATCAATATCTTTTCTTTCCAGTAGTGCACGATAAGAAGCGATTTCATTTATTTTATGGGGAGCTTTATTTTGTTTTGCTAGAGCTTTATTAAATGTTTCAGTGAATAAACTCATTTTGTCACTATCCACATCACTTACAGCAACTACAGCAGCAGTATCGTATTTCACAAAATTGGTCATTAGACCTCGCCCCTGCTTACCAACTCCTATAAATCCAAGTTGTATCTTATCGTTGGGTGAATTTGTATTAAAACCCATAACATGACTGGGTACAATGGAAAATACAGAAGCTGTTGCTGCTGATTTTTGAATAAAAGCTCTTCGTTTCATTTTATAGTTTTAAGTGGAATTATAAATTTAGTAAAATTTTGTTTGCCAATTGCTTTTATGAGTGTCCGTCCTCGCTTTGATTTTATTTCTATAATCTTACATTGGTATTGTTTTTGTTTTTAAACAATTAAAAACTCAAAATGAAGTATACTAGATCCCTTACGTTCCTGCTTCTATTATTCTTTAACTGTACTTCAAAAGACCTAAATGAAGAAACCTATGTCCCAGAGGGGACTTTAATGAGAATCAATAGCTATACTGTTCCCTGTGAAGGAATAATTGAAATGAATTGTCTTTTGGTTCAAAAAGGCAACCAAATTGGAACAGAACAATGGGACTACTTTTATGATAGTATTGAAGGTTTTGAATACGAAGAAGGGTTTCAATATGACCTCGATGTACTTATTAAGGCGATTGAAAATCCTCCTGCAGACGCTTCCTCCATTCGGTATCAGTTGATACGTTTGATTCGTAAATTTTGATTTTTTACAGGTGTAAAGGACGGTTCTCAGTAGCTGCCAATGCAGCTTCTTTTACAGCTTCTGCATAGGTAGGATGTGAATGACTCATCCGAGCTACATCCTCTGCTGAAGCCCTAAACTCCATAGCGGTCACTGCTTCAGCAATTAAATCCGCAGCGCGGGCACCAATCATGTGAACACCCAAAATCTCATCTGTTGTAGCATCTGCCAAAATCTTTACGAATCCATCAGTATCCATACTGGCACGGGCACGACCTAGTGCTCGCATTGGAAATTGGCCTGTTTTGTAGGCAACACCTGATTCTTTCAACTCTTCCTCTGTTTTTCCTACAGCCGCTACCTCAGGCCAGGTATAAATAACATTAGGTATCAAATTGTAATCAATGTGAGGTTTTTGTCCTGCAATAATTTCTGAAACCATGACTCCTTCTTCCTCTGCTTTATGAGCAAGCATAGCTCCACGTACCACGTCGCCAATAGCGTAGATGTTGGCTGCTGAGGTTTGGAGGGAGGCATTCACTTCTACTTGTCCTCTTTCGTTGATCTGAATACCAGCGGCTTGAGCATTTAGCCCTTCGGTATAAGGCTTTCTACCGACAGAAACCAAGCAATAATCTCCATTGAATTGAACTTCAGCTCCTTTTTTATCTAATGCGGTCACAATAACTTCATTGCCTTTACGCACTACCTTATTTACTCCATGTGAAAGGAAAAATTTCACTCCTTGCTTTTTAAGAACTTTCATAAGTTCTCGAGATAGACTTGCATCCATCACAGGAGTGATTCTATCTGCGTATTCGATTACAGAAACCTCTGCTCCCAAACGACGGTAGACTTGACCCAACTCCAAACCTATGACACCCCCACCAATGACAATGAGATGTTTGGGAATCTCTTTTAGTTTTAAGGCCTCCGTAGAAGTTATTACTCGTTCTTTATCCAATGAAATAAAAGGTAAACTACCCGGCTTTGAACCGGTAGCAATGATGGTATTTTTTGCTTCTATAGTTTCCTTTTTCTTTCCATCAATCTGAATATGAGTGGCATCTATAAAACTACCTAAACCATGAAAAACTTCTATTTTATTTTTTTCCATTAAAAAATCAATGCCCTTCGTGGTTTGTTCGACAACAGCGGATTTACGATCGATCATCTGCTTTAGGTTGACTTTAATTTCACCTTTAATTTCAATACCGTGTTCTGAAAAATGTTTGACTGCTTCTTCGTAGTGATGAGAAGAATCCAATAACGATTTTGAAGGAATACAGCCTACGTTAAGACAAGTTCCTCCGAGGGTATTGTATTTTTCAATTAAAGCCGTTTTCATCCCTAGTTGGGCACAGCGAATTGCGGCAACATAACCTCCTGGACCCGAGCCGATCACGGCAACATCATAGATACTCATAATCAAATTCATTTTGTGGAATCAAAAATACAAATGTTTCTTACCTACTTCCCTCGTTTCGGTTTTTTTTAATTAATTTTTTATACATTTAATTCAGCTAACCAAATCGTTTTACCTATGAAATATCCATCCATTTTCTTTTTCTTTTTAAGTGTAGGTTTTTTAACAACAGCACAAGAAATCACAATGTTTCCTGGCTATCTAGACTATGAGTATTATCAAGACGATCATCATATTACAAAACGTCAATTGCTAGAAATCATGAGTCAAGATGAAGTGTTGTTTGCTGATTGGAAAAGATCCAGAACCTATAGTGCTCTTGGAATCAGTTCGGGCATTGGTGCACTGGGTTTGCTAATTGTTGGTGTAAATTCCGAATACGAAAGAAATACAGATCAATTAAAATGTTTAAACTTGTACACAAAGAAATAAATACAATTGAAAAATAAAGAACTCTCACTCACTGTAGCATTTTTACCCATTGTAATTTTAGTAGGTCTACTCTCTTATAATGTACTGATTTACGGCGATGATGCACTGAGTGGTTCTAATCAATTTATTTTACTTCTTGGCGGTGCAGTTGCTGCAGTTGTCGGATTTATAAATAAAGTCCCTTACGAGACCATGATAAATAAGGTAGCAGAAAATTTACAATCTGTAACGGGAGCACTACTCATTCTACTTTTTGTAGGAGCTCTTGCAGGTACATGGTTGATCAGTGGAATTATTCCTGCAATGATTAATTACGGACTTCAAATAATACATCCTAGTATCTTTTTACCAGCCTGTATTGTTATTTGCGCAATTATTTCCTTAGCAACTGGAAGCAGTTGGACTACTTCTGCAACAGTAGGTATAGCGTTAATAGGTATAGGCACTGTTTTGGAAATCCCTGTTGGTATGGTTGCCGGTGCTGTCATTTCTGGTGCTTATTTTGGAGACAAGCTTTCTCCTCTTTCGGATACGACCAACCTTGCTCCAGCTATGGCTGGAGGAGAACTTTTCAGCCATATACGCTATATGACTTACACCACAATACCCAGTATTGTGATAACACTAATCGTTTTTTTAATATTGGGCTTTACTCAATCAACTTCCGGAACTGCGGATACTGAGGAGCTAATTCGGGCTATTAACGAAAAATTCTCCATTACCCCTTGGCTTTTTTTAGTTCCAATAAGTGTCATTGTATTAATTATTAAAAAAACGCCTCCACTAGTGGCTTTATTAGTAGGCACCTTGCTAGGTGGATTGTTTGCCTTACTTTTTCAACCACAAATTCTTCTGGAAATTACTAGCTCTAAACTGCTGACTACTTCTGTAGCTTATAAGGGTATAATGAATGCGATCTCTGTCTCCACTGAAATTACCACCTCAAATATTTTACTCAATGATTTGTTTACTTCAGGAGGTATGGAAGGAATGTTGGGAACCATTTGGTTGATCATTTGTGCTATGGTTTTTGGTGGAATCATGGATGCCATAGGAGCACTTGCTAGAATAAGCAATGCACTTTTACAGTGGGCAAAAAACACCTTTCAATTATTTGCAAGTACTGTGGCTTCCTGTTTAGCAATCAACTTAACAGCTTCAGACCAATATTTGTCTATTGTTATTCCAGGAAAAATGTTTGCTAAAGCTTATAAAGATCGGGGCTTGGCTCCAGAAAATTTGAGCCGAACGCTTGAGGACTCTGGAACTGTAACTTCAGTATTAATACCTTGGAATACCTGTGGTGCATATCAATCTGGTGTCTTAGGAGTAGGTGTAGGTGAATACTTTTTCTTTGCCATTTTTAATTGGCTTAGCCCTTTGATGACATTGTTTTATGCCGCCCTTAGCATTAAAATTGCTAAATTAAAGGAATAAGAAAAATCTATAAAATCATAAGTAAATCCGAAACCCAAATTCGATTTACTTCACATGGGTTTCTTACTTTAGAAAAAAATTTAATTATGAGCGAAAGCAAATGCCCTTTTCACGGTTCAACAACCACTCCCAACTTAGGGACGCAAAACAAAGATTGGTGGCCCAATCAACTTAACTTAGATATTCTTCGACAACACAGTGAAAGAAGTAACCCTTTTTCTGAGTTAGATTACAAAGAAGAAGTAAAAAAATTAGATTTAGAAGCAGTCAAAAATGACATCAAAGTGATGCTAAAAGACTCTAAAGACTGGTGGCCTGCAGATTACGGACACTACGGTCCTTTTTTCATCCGTATGACCTGGCACGCAGCCGGAACCTACCGCACAGGAGATGGACGCGGAGGAGCTGCAACGGGTGCACAGCGATTTGCCCCGCTGAACTCATGGCCAGATAACGGGAATTTGGATAAAGCACGTAGGTTACTTTGGCCCATTAAAGAAAAATATGGCAACAAACTTTCCTGGGCAGACCTTCTTGTTTTGGTAGGTAATGTAGCCATTGAGGATATGGGAGGACCAAACCACGGAACTGTACTAGGTAGAGAAGACATCTGGCAATCAGAAAAAGATATCTACTGGGGTGCAGAGGACGAATGGCTGGGCGACAACCGCTACGGTGACACAAGACAATCCCTAGAAAATCCACTTGCAGCAGTGCAAATGGGACTTATTTATGTCAATCCTGAAGGTCCAAACGGAAATCCTGATCCAGCCTTATCTGCTCAGGATGTTCGAGAAACCTTCAAGCGCATGGCAATGAACGATGAAGAAACAGTAGCGCTAACAGCAGGAGGACACACCTTCGGTAAAGCACATGGTGCTGGTGATGCCGCTCTTGTAGAGGCAGAACCCGAAGGAGCGCCTATGGAACAAATGGGACTGGGGTGGAAAAATAAATACGCTTCAGGACTAGGCGTACACACTATTACGAGTGGTATAGAAGGTCCTTGGACAACAAACCCAACTCAATGGGATATGGGATATTTGGAACTACTCTTCAAATACGAGTGGGAATGTAAAAAGAGTCCAGCAGGAGCGTGGCAGTGGCATCCCATAGACTGTGCAGAAGAAGATCTCGTACCTCAAGTTGATGGTAGTAATGAAAAAGTACTCCCCATGATGACAACTGCAGACATGTCATTAAAAACGGATCCTAAGTATAAAGCTATCTGCGAACGGTTTTTAGCTAATCCTGATGAATTTGGTGAAACTTTTGCACGTGCGTGGTTTAAGCTCTTACACAGAGATATGGGACCTAAAACCAATTATGTTACAGGAGACTACAAAAACGTAGAATACATCTGGCAAGACCCTACTCCAACGGGTAAAATGCTTACTTCTAGCGAAGAAAAAACCCTTCGTGATGCCTTGGCAAACTGTGGTTTAAGTAATCAAGAAATGATTTACACTGCTTGGTCTAGTGCGAGTACTTTTAGAGCATCTGATAATCGTGGTGGTGCCAATGGAGCTCGTATTCGTTTAGAGCCCCAAAAAAACTGGGAAGTAAATAAACCTGAACAACTAGCCAAGGTACTTGCCGTATACGAGACACTGGCTGAAAAACACAACACTAGTGTAGCAGACGTCATCGTCCTTGGAGGTGCTGTAGCTATTGAAAACGCTAGTGGAGTTACCGTTGAGTCAACTACTGGTCGTGGTGATGCATCTCAAGAAAACACAGATATTGATTCCTTTGAATTGCTCAAAGCTAAAGCTTGTGGTTTTAGAAACTATTCAGAAAAAGAATTTGCTGTAAGTCCCGAAGAGATTTTGCTTGACAAAGCACAATTGCTAGGACTCACACCAACTGAAATGACAGTTTTAGTAGGGGGTCTACGCGCAATGGGTATTTCCTACACTGGCGAAGGAGTCTGGACCGAAGGAAAACTTGACAACTCTTGGTTCAAGAACTTACTATCCATGGATGTGACTTGGAGCAGTACAGGCTATAACAGTTATGTAGCCAAAGATCGCAAAACAGGAGAAGAGGTTCGAACAGCCACAAGAACAGATCTTGTCTTTGGTTCTAATTCTGAATTGAGAGCTCTTGCAGAATTTTATGCTCAAGATGACAGCAATGATAAGTTTGTTTCAGACTTCATCTCTGCTTGGAATAAAATCATGAATGCAGATCGATTTGATTTGAAGTAAAATTTCACTAAAATTAAGTGTACAAAACCCGATTTATAATCGGGTTTTGTTGTTTTTAATATCATTTTTTCTCGATCTAATCAGAGTGTAACAACTTACCTTAGCAATCTCATTTTAATGCTTTTCTTTGCAATTGAATTCGTATTTTTGTTTAACAAAGCAAACGAATGCCAAAAAAAAAGAAACGAGAACCTACAGATCCAAAAATCATTCGCCAGCGCCAAGTACTGTTTGGAGGAGGGTTGTTTTTGTTAGCGTTTCTTTTAGCCCTCGCTTTCACATCTTATTTACTTCATTGGAAAGCAGATTACAGTACCCTTGATGCCTTTTTTGATAAAACTGTCGCAGCAAAAAACATTCTCAATAAAATTGGAGCTGTGGTAAGTCATTTTTTTATCTACCAAGGGGTTGGTTTAGCTGCAGTTTTCTTTCCATACCTTATCGGGTTAACAGGTGTTAAACTTTTTTTTGATCAAAAAACCAATACCTTACTATCCAATTGGGGTTGGGGTATCGCTCACCTACTTTGGTTTTCACTGGCTTTGGGATATTTTTTTCCTAGTGAGCCACTCTATTCTGGAATAGTTGGCTATGAAATCAACTTGTTTTTTAGTGCTTATATCGGAAGAATTGGAATCTTAGCAGTATTACTCTTTTTCTTTCTATGTTTTATCGTGATCGAGTTAGAATGGACCCCAGAGAAAATGAATTTGTGGTGGAAAACTATTATTACCAAAACCAAGGATGCTCCTACCAATGAAGAGCTAGAGAATGAAAATACTCTTTCCATGGAATTTGAAGAGTCGAAAAGTGAAATGGAAGAAGAAGTTCCCTCTAGTACTGAAAGTGAAGCGCTGCTTGAAGACGAAATTACTTCTTCAGACCCTGTTATGGAATCAAAAGAAAACCTCGTCATGGAGGTAGAAACCTCAGAGGAAGAAACACTAGAGGATCAATTAGCAAAAGGGCTTGTTGAAAAACAAGGTTTTTTTGATCCTACTCTAGAATTGAGTAACTATAAAATGCCTACAATAGAACTTTTAAAAAATTATGGAGACAGTAGCATTACCATCAATCAAGAGGAGCTTGAAGCTAATAAGGATAAAATTGTTGAAACACTAAACAATTACAAAATTGGGATATCCAATATAAAGGCTACAATCGGTCCCACAGTTACCCTTTATGAAATTGTTCCCGATGCGGGAATTCGAATCTCAAAAATTAAAAACTTAGAAGATGATATTGCACTATCACTAGCGGCATTAGGTATTCGAATCATTGCACCTATACCAGGAAAAGGAACGATTGGAATAGAAGTCCCAAATCAGAAACCGAGTATTGTTTCCATGCGTTCAGTCATCTCTTCTGCCAAGTTCCAAAATGCAGAGATGGAACTGCCCATAGCGCTGGGAAAAAACATTAGCAATGAAACCTTTGTGGTAGACTTAGCCAAAATGCCACATCTTTTAATGGCAGGAGCAACAGGCCAAGGTAAATCTGTAGGTCTTAACGCAGTACTCACCTCCCTACTCTACAAAAAACATCCCGCTGAAGTAAAATTTGTATTGGTCGATCCCAAAAAAGTAGAATTGAACATCTACAGTAAAATTGAACGACACTACCTCGCAAAATTACCTGACGCAGAAGAAGCAATTATCACAGACAACAACAAAGTAATTAACACTTTAAACTCGTTGTGTATTGAGATGGACAACCGCTATGAGTTATTAAAAAAAGCCTTATGCCGAAACTTAAAAGAGTACAACAAGAAGTTTAAAGAACGAAAACTCAACCCAAAGGAGGGACACAGCTATTTGCCTTATATCATTCTTGTTGTCGATGAGTTTGCAGACCTCATAATGACTGCTGGGAAAGAAGTAGAAACCCCAATAGCCCGATTAGCTCAGCTGGCCCGAGCTATTGGAATTCACTTGATTATTGCTACACAGCGTCCCTCTGTAAATGTAATTACTGGTGTCATTAAAGCTAATTTCCCTGCTCGCGTAGCATTTAGGGTTACTTCCAAAATTGATTCTAGAACCATACTTGATAGTGGGGGTGCAGATCAATTGATCGGAAGAGGAGACCTGTTATACACACAAGGAAATGAATTGACACGTATCCAATGTGCCTTTGTAGACACTCCAGAAGTAGAACGTATTGCTTCTTTTGTTGGTGGACAAAGAGGTTTTGTAAGCGCTCACAATCTTCCCGAATACGTCGGAGAGGAGTCCAGCTCAAGTTTAGATTTAGATGCGGGAGAACGCGATGAGCTTTTTCGCGAAGCAGCAGAAGTGATTGTTACCGCTCAACAGGGATCTGCCTCTTTACTGCAAAGAAAATTAAAACTAGGGTACAACAGGGCAGGTAGAATCATCGATCAAATGGAAGCTGCTGGTGTGGTAGGACCCTTTGAGGGAAGCAAAGCCAGACAAGTGTTAATAAGTGATCTTGCAGCATTAGATCGGCTACTAGATAATGAAGCGCTATAAAATGAGTAGTACCAAGAATCTTTAAAATTAAATCTGTTCCTAGAAACTGAACTATTAAAGCAATTGACTAATGAAAAAAAAAGTAATACTAAACCTTTTACTATTGAGCAGTTTTTTTCTCAGCGCTCAAGGGCCAGAAGAGGCGGAAAAACTTTTGAATGAAGTATCAGCTACCATAGCTTCTTTCAAAAATATGAGTTTTGATTTTACCTATGTCCTGGAAAACAGAACTGAAAATATACGACAAGAAACCAATGGTAATGCCGTTATAAGTGGAGATCGTTACAAAATTAACTTTTTGGGAAACGAGCAACTTTTTGATGGAAAAACCACCTACACTATCGTTCCAGAAAATGAAGAAATCACCATTAGTTCCCAAGAAGATGATGCCGATTTTGGAATTAACCCTACCCAACTCTTGGTATTTTATAAAACTGGATATGCCTATCAATGGGACATCAAACAATACGTTAAAGGGCGACCTATTCAGTTTGTCAAGCTCCTACCGAGTGAGGAAAACAATGATCTGAAATACCTTTTATTGGGGATCGATATGCGGACAAAAATAATCTATCGGCTTATAGAAATTGGTAAAGGAGACACCCGTACTACCCTTACTCTTAAAAACATAAAAACTAATACCAAATTAGCTGATGGTCTTTTTAGTTTTGATGCCAACAAATTTCCAGACTACTACATAAACAACTAAGGAAAGTGAAAATTATAGATCGCTATATTTTAACAAGTTATTTGACACGTCTGATCAGTGTCTTTGCGATCTGTATGTTTATTTTTATAATACAAACCTTTTGGTTGTTCATTGATGAGTTGGCGGGTAAAGGCCTTGATGTATTAATAATTGGGAAATTTTTGATTTATTACTCTCCCAAATTGATCCCTCTTGTTCTTCCCCTTTCTGTTCTTTTGGCCTCATTGATGACTTTTGGTACACTTTCTGAAAACTATGAATTTGCTGCAATGAAATCTACAGGAATTTCCCTTCAGCGTGCACTTCTTAGCTTAGTAGTATTCCATATTGCATTAGGAATCGGAACCTTTTACTTTTCGAATCATGTCATCCCATATGGGGAGTTGAAATCTTATAATTTAAGGAGAAACCTAGCCAAGCTTGAACCAACCTTGGCCATAAGAGAAGGTATCTTTAATGAAATAGGCGCTTATAACATCAAAGTAAAAAAGAAATACGGTGACAATGACCGTTTTTTAGAAGATGTCATCATACATGAATATACAGCTGATAAAAAGAATAACATTGTTATCAAAGCTGAACGTGGAGAGATGAAAAACGAGCCTACCGATCCTAATCTAAAACTTGTATTATACAATGGCAACCGCTATGAGGAGGTCATTCCGAAAAAAATAAAAGACCGAGAACGAATACCCCACGCCAAGGTTACTTTTGAAGAATATGAGATGAACATCGATTTATCACAGTTTAATAATGTGGACTTAGAAGAGGAAAATGTTACCACCTTATTTCGAATGCAAAAAATTGATCAATTAAAAGTAAGTATCGATACTTTACAAACCTCTTTTTCTGAGGAGCAAGAAGTCTTTAATACCAATTTTTCTAGAAAAAGTGCTGTTGTTTCCTGGGTAAAAAAAGAGACTGAAATGGTCCAAAAAGACAGCCTCCCCTCCCACCTCTTAGATTTTATTGTAGCGGACGAAGAATGGAAAAAGAGCAGATTATACGATGAAGCCATGTCAAGTCTCAGAAATTCAATTCGGGATTTAAATGTCAAAAGAGGGCAGTTTTTTGCTTTTCAAAAGCTGATCAATCTTCACAAAATTACCCTTCAAGAAAAATACACGCTTCTTTTTGTTTCTCTTTTACTTTTTTTGATTGGAGCATCTTTAGGGGCAATCATTCGCAAAGGAGGATTAGGGCTTCCACTGGTGCTGTCCGTTATTATTTTTTTAACCTATCACTACATTGGCCTTTTCAGTAAAAATGCAGCGGAAGACAACAGTATTCCACCGCTTATAGCCAGCTGGTTAGCAACCTTAATCTTAGCGCCTTTTTCCTATATATTAACTAAAAGAGCTTCTGCAGACAAGGGTTTTGTAAGTCTATATGCTTTCTATGCCCCTTTTCTTAAATTGCTTGAAAAAATACCTTTCCGTAAAAAAACATGAAAAAAGATTCTTTTGAACTCGATAGTATTAAAGAGGCTATTGAAGCAATAAAAAAAGGGGAAGTCATTATTGTTGTAGATGATGCCAACAGAGAGAATGAAGGAGATTTTGTTGCCGCAGCGGAAAAAATCACTCCACAGCTAATCAATTTTATGGCCACCCATGGACGTGGTCTCATTTGTACTCCACTCACAGAAGAGCGCTGTGAGGAACTTCAATTGGGAAAGATGGTTTCCAACAACACAGACCCCATGGAAACCGCATTTACTGTTTCTGTGGATTTAAAAGGAAAAGGCGTCACGACAGGTATTTCGGCATCTGATCGAGCTCTTACCGTGCAAGCACTTGTCGATAAAAAAACAGCTCCTCATGAGCTCTCAAGACCTGGACACATATTTCCTCTTATTGCAAAAGAAGGGGGAGTACTTCGCAGAACAGGACATACTGAAGCTGCTATCGACTTTGCTCGTTTAGCCGGGTTTCAGCCTGCTGGGGTTATTGTGGAAATCATGAATGAGGATGGAACTATGGCAAGGCTTCCTCAACTAATTGAAGTTGCTAAAAAATTCAATCTTAAAATTGTTTCTATTGAAGACTTGGTTTCCTTTAGAATGCAACACGACAGTTTGATCGTCAAAAAGGCAGACCATGAGATCCAAACGCGATATGGTTCGTTCAGAATGCGTGCATACGAACAAACTACCAATGGTAAGATTCACCTCTCGTTGAGCAAAGGTCAATGGAAATCGGATGAGATCATCTTAACCCGTATTCAATCGTCTAGGGTAACCCATGATATTTTAGGTACACTGACAGGTTCTATCCACCAACGGCTCGATGATATTTTTAGTTTAATCAATAAAGAAAAAAAAGGAGCTCTCCTTTTTATTAATCAAGAACAAAGCCCTGAAAATCTTCTTGCCCGAATTGAAACTTTGTTTAATATGCAACAACAAGGTCAGTTGGATCAGGCTCCTCCCATGGTAATGGACAGTAAAGACTTTGGAATAGGTGCTCAAATTCTTCACGATATGGGCATTCAGAAACTAAAAGTCATAAGCAACTCCAAACAACAACCAAGAACAGGAATAACAGGGTACGGTATTACCATTGAAGGATATCAAACCTATTGAGTTATTCAAAAAACCAAAGCTTAATCGCCATCAGTACCACAACAAAGAGCATCGCTATACGAATAACTCGATCTCCTTTTTTTACCGACCATCTACTAGCAAACCAAGCACCAAAACTAGTACCAAAAGCCATGGCACTTCCCATTTTCCAATCAACTGCATCGTTGTAAGCAAAAATCAATAGGGCTACAGTAGAGTAAATAAAAACAACAGCCACTTTGGTAGCATTTGATTGTATAAGGGACATGTGATTGAAGCGATTTAAAAACAACATAATCACAATTCCAATCCCGGCATTGATAAATCCACCGTAAATACCAATAAGAAAAAAACCTATGATACTCCAAATCAAGTAGGTACCCGATAGACGCTCAACCAATCCTTCCTCTAATTTTTTTTGTTTGAAAAGTATAAGAAATCCGACAAGAATCATGATTAGTGCTAATATCTTGTTGAAAAGAGATCCATCTAAATCAATTGCTATTTGGGCACCAAAGTAAGCTCCCAAACAGGCACTGATTCCCAAATAAATAGTAAATGGAAAACTACTAACTCCTTTACTACGGTAACCTAAAGCCCCACTTAAAGACTGGACAACAATCGCTATCCTATTGGTTCCATTGGCAAGGTGTGGAGGTAATCCCAAAAAGATCAATACTGGTAATGTAAATAAAGAACCCCCTCCTGCAAGGGTGTTGACTACCCCAGCAAAAAAACCAATAACAACTAAAAAGAGTAGTGATAAATATTCTTCCATTATGGAATTTAAAGGTACAAAACTCTATTACAAGAGCTTTAAAAAGTGAGGAATTAAATATTTTCTAATCTAAAAAAGAGTGTATATTTGCAACCGCAAAGGAGAAATGGCAGAGTGGTCGAATGCGGCAGTCTTGAAAACTGTTGAGGGTCACACCTCCGGGGGTTCGAATCCCTCTTTCTCCGCCACAACAATCCCTATTACATTAAAATCAATGTTCTAGGGATTTTTTATTTTCTTCTTGTACGGTATTTGTACGGCTACTCCGTTATAAAAGCTAAAAATTTCTATCCAGCATTAATCCAAACGCAGGGGCATGGGTTTTGAAAATGGTTTTTCTATTGAAACAAGGGGACTGGATATGATATGTGAGCTATTTAGTATATCTTAGAGGTATTAATAACCATAAATCAATTAAAATGAAAAAATTTCTTTTACTCTTTATTTTACTTTTAACAACATTAACAAGGGCTCAGGATATAACTGGGGTTACTACTACCGGAGATAAATATTCAAAAGCTATTGCTAAAATGACGTCGGAGTATGTATCAAATCAGTATACTACATTTGACGAGATATATACAGACGAAACCATTTTTATGATAAACGGTAATAATTTTACTAAAGAACAAGTGAAACAAGCTTATATGGCTCATCATAATCTTTTATATACAGATATAGATTTACCTTGGAGTTTTACTGAAACCACTGTTTATGACGAAAATAACAATAATCAAGTTTGGAGTCATTTTTACACTAATTGGACCGGGAAAGTAAAACGTAATGGTGAAGAAGCGGTTATTCCTGTTTTTGCTTCTTTTAAATGGGTAGATGGAAAAGTTACTATGTCAAGTTGGATTTATGACCCAACAATTGAAATGAGAGAAATGAAAAAAGCAGGATTAATAAAATGATTTAATAAAATAAAATTAACCCTCCCCAGAGGAGGGTTTTTCTTTTACACCTCTGGACACAACCCAAAACAGTACTTCTCTCTCGTGTTGATTTCAAATAGGATTTCATCTCCATAAAGTCGCCACCTTAGAGTTATTTCAAAAATTACTTTCTTTAAGGACAATCATTAAAAAAATTAGAATTTTTGGTTTACCAAAAGCTACAGTAGAACCGCTATCTTCCAAAGATTTTATCTGTTAGAAGCGGAAACACCTATTCTCTTACTTCATGTAAGTACATTTCATCCCTCTAAAAAAAAATTGACTCATTGAATGCGGAGCAGTTGTGGTATTTCTATAATTTTTAAATTTATAGGATTAAGCTATCTTTAGGCATGATAAAACGACTCCACCCCTTTGTATTTACCCTTTCATTACTTATTATTTATAACAGCTGTTCTACTTCAAAACAGAAAGAAAAAAAACCACCCAACATCATTTTGATTTATTTAGATGACTTGGGCTACGGAGATGTGAGCTCCTATGGTTCTGGTACATTAAAAACACCCAATATTGATAAAATTTCAAATTCTGGAGTGCGTTTTACAAAAGGCTATTCCGCTTCAGCCACATGTACTCCTAGTCGATATGCATTACTTACAGGTACCTATCCTTGGAGAAATAAACGTGCTAAAATTTTAACCGGTGCCAATTTAATTCTGGATACACTAGAATTGACCTTACCTAAAATGTTAAAAAACAAAGGATACCAAACTGGAATTATTGGGAAATGGCATCTGGGACTAGGAAACTCAAAAATAAATTACAATCAAAAAATCAGTCCTGGTCCCAATGAGGTTGGATTTGATTATAGCTTTATCCTTCCCGATACACAAGACCGAGTTCCTACTGTTTATATTGAAAATGGAAACGTTGTTAATCTAGACCCACAAGACCCTCTGGAAGTTGATTTTGAAAAGAATTTTGAGGGACAACCTACAGGAAAAGAAAACCCCGAATTACTATCTATGAAGTGGCACCATGGTCATAATGGGTCTATAGTAAATGGAGTACCTCGGATAGGTTTTATGAAAGGTGGTGAAAAAGCCAAGTGGAGCGACATCGATATGGCGGATGAATTTTTAAATCGTGCAAAAAAATACACCACAGAAAACAATAATAAACCTTTCTTTTTATTCTATTCCTTACAACAGCCTCATGTACCTAGAACACCGCATCCCAGATTTAAAGGGAGTTCTGGAATGGGTCCTCGAGGGGATGCTATACTAGAAGCAGATTGGTGTATTGGAGCATTGTATTCGCATCTAGAAGAAAATAAGTTACTCGAAAATACACTACTTATTATTTCTAGTGATAACGGCCCTGTGCTGAATGATGGATACTATGATGATGCAGTCGAAAAGCTGGGACCTCATACACCGTCGGGACCTTTTAGAGGAGGAAAATACAGTCTTTTTGAGGCAGGAACAAGAGTTCCTTTTATTACACACTGGAAAGGAACCATAAAGCCACAAATTTCTGATGAAATGGTTTCTCAAATTGATATACTAAATTCTATTGCTTCTTTGATTGGTTCTGAAGAAAAATCAAAAGATGGAGAAGACCTTTCTGAGGTGCTTTTCAACAATACAGGTTCTGGAAGAAACGAACTCATTTTAGAAGCTCAGCAGAAAACAGCTCTTAGGCACAAGAATTGGGCATATATCCCACCATATAACGGTCCAAAAGTCACAAAATACACCCAAATAGAGGTAGGATATTCGGACATACATCAATTATATAATCTAGAAACAGACCCTTCACAAAAAAACAACCTATTAGAAAGTAATCCAGAAAAAGCAGAGGAGTTAATCGAACGTTATCAGCGAATTGTTTCAGATGAAAACTAATTTCTAGATTTGGAAAGATCCAATCTAAAAAATCAAAGCCTTTTGATATCTTTGTTGAATGAAAAACATCCTGACCTTTTTGCTATTGCTTCTTTTAACTTTTGGCTGTAAAAACAACGAAAACAATTCCCATAAAAACCACAGTCCTAAAGAAACAACTACCGACAAAAAAACAGTATTAAGTCCTAAAAAATTTGCCATGACTTTGATACAAGATGCTCATATTCATATAGATTATGCTGCACCTAGTGTTAGAGGAAGGGTTATTTTTGGCGAACTTTTAGCCTATGGCGAAATTTGGCAAGCAGGAGCACATAACGCCACCTGGCTGGAAACGAACAAGGACCTATCCATAGATGGTAAAACCTTAAAAGCAGGTAAATACGGTTTTTTCACCATACCTAATCAAGACAAATGGACACTAATCTTTAACCGAAATTGGGACCAGCACGGTAAAGATGAATACGATCCTAATGAAGACGTGTTGCGATTTGAAGTTACACCAGAAAACACGGATACTTTTATAGAACAGCTGACCTATCGGGTTGAAAGAACCAATGAAACTGAGGGAGAAATAAGTCTCAGTTGGGAAAAGACTTCTGTGAGTTTTCCCTTTTCGGTTAAAGTGAATGAATAAGGGCAAACTTTTAATTCGTACAAGCCAAAAATTACAGAGCTTAACTTGTTCTGTGTAACATTTATTTTAATTTTCGTGGAATGGAATTATTGGCCTATGTATTGGCATTGTTTGGATTGATTTTGTTGTTGAAAGGTATTCAACCTACTTTAAAGTGGATCAATACCACAACAGAAAAGGAATTGATCAAAGGGACTGCAGCCCTACTGACTTTGATGACCCTCTTTTTCTATGTTTTTGTAATGGTAACCCATCTAAATAAGTTTTAGAATACTTTCTTTAGAAAACAAAAATTAGTAACCTTGTACACAGTTAAATTTATGTATGATGAAATATACTCTCTCTCTTTTAGCTCTCCTTCTTCTTTTTTCTTGTCAACAACCCCTTCAAAAAGAACCAATGTATCAATTGATCTGGAGCGATGAATTCGATCAAGAGGAAACTTCAGTAAATGCGAGCAAATGGTTTATGGAAACAGTTGCCCCCAACAACGGAAGCTGGTACAATAACGAGTTACAACATTATACTGATCGAGTAGACAACGCTTTTGTAAGTGAAGGAACTCTAAAGATCAAGGCTAAAAAGGAAGCGTATACCCATTCTGGCACCACACAAGCATATACTTCTGCCCGTCTCAATTCTAAGGTTTCCTTTACTTATGGTAAGGTAGAGGTACGAGCAAAACTCCCTCGAGCTCAAGGTACTTGGCCTGCAATATGGACCCTAGGTAGCAATCTGGAAACTGTTGGCTGGCCCGCTTGTGGAGAAATTGATATTATGGAACAGCTTTTTGAAGATTTTGATATGGTACAATGTGCCGTTCATACCCCAGACACCCACGGTGACAACACTATTGTTAAACAGGTAGCAGTAAGTGATGTAACTGAAAACTTCCACATTTATGGACTGGAATGGACTTCTGAAAGTTTGACTTTTTTGGTAGACGAAACTCCCTATTTCATCTACAATCCAGAAAATAAAACACCCGAAAACTGGCCTTATTTTAACGATCAATATATTCTGCTCAACATCGCTATGGGAGGAAACCTGGGCGGTCCTGTAGATCCTAATTTCACTGAAGATCAGATGGAAGTTGATTATGTTCGTGTCTATCAAAAAAAATAAACTTAAACTGCTTAAATTAATCAGTAAAAGAACCCACCTTCAACCACTGTAGTGTGTAGAGTTGTTCATTTTGAATCCTTTACTTTATTAAAATTTCTTTTGAATAAAAAAGGATAAAAAAGTGTTCATCAGCGAAAAGAATTAAGTGTCAAGGACTAAAATACTCTTCTTCACTTATTTTAAAATAATTACTTTCCTTAGTAGGATCAAAATAAAAATTAAAGGTGTGCTTATCACCATAATTTATAGGTGTTCGTTCTCGATCCTCAAAATAAAACTCTTTGGACTTAAATTGAACATACATTCGAGTAATGGGCAATTCTTCAAAAGTAAATTGTTCCAAGTTTCTAATATATACATGCCGGATGTATTTTTTTTTCTGATCGCGGATTACCACTATAATGTCATGATCTACCTCATTGACTAATGTCAATGAAGCATTGGAGACCTTGTTAAATTCATCCTCAGGAAAACGATATGCAAAGGTTTTATCACCAGTTACACCGCGCTGAGAAAATCCAAGAGAAGTTACAAACACTATTACAATAAAAAGGAATTTTTTCATGATTAGGGGATTAAAATCATAACGAATCTATCATCAAAAAACATACCACAGAGACAATCAATCAAGTGTTTCTGATATAAAGCGTGACAAATCGGTTTTAAACTTGATCATTGAGGGCTCATGGATATACATCATATGCCCAGATTCGTAATAAGTCATAATAATATTATCCTGAATTTCAGGATCTAAATTCATATGTGTTAGGGTGTGCTCTACTCCATAGAATACAGTAGCCAAATCGTAATATCCATTCATTATCAACACCTTTAAGTTAGGATCTTTACTCAATGCGCTGGCCATATCAATTGAAGTGTTAATAGCAATTTGTGTGCCCCATCCTTGATTCCCTTTATGGCTCCAATCCCACTTAAAATTTTTATCTGCAATTCCTGCACTAGTTTTGTAATTCAATTCTTTAGAAACCTTCAAATCATTATACAGGTAGTCTAAAAAACCTACTGTATAGGCTGGGGAAATAGCATCACTTTGTGGATCAGTGAGTGCGAATTGATTTTTTAGGTTTTCATTTATCCCTGTATAACGGGAGTCCAATCTACCTACGGTTCTGCCTTCTTCTTTCATCAAAAGATTGAAATATTCACCGGCTTTTACTTTTAAATTTGCAGCCATCCAATACGCTTTGGTACCGCCGGCATAGCGAACCAACTGGTTTGCAATCTGGTCTTTTTCAGTGTCGGAAATGGAAGTTCCCTTAAACAAAGCTGGGGTGTACTCGTTTTCAGTAAAAGCTCGAACCTCATCCAAAAAAGCAGGTAATGGCAACTTTTGCAGTTCAGGACTTAATTTTTTGTGGTAGTGTGCAGTAGCTGCATATGTTGGAAAATGAACAATATAGGGCAAATCATCATTAGGAGGAAACGTCAAAGTTCTCAAATCAAAGACGGCAGAGACCATGATCACACCATTTAAGGCATACCCTCGATCTAAAAGATAATTCATTACTCCTGCATTTCTGAAGGTACCATAACTTTCACCCAACAAGTACTTGGGCGACTGTAAGCGTTCGTACTTTTTTAAGAATTGCATTATAAATAAGCTCGTAGCGCGTATGTCTTGATCTACACCCCAAAAGTCTTTACCCTCACTTTCCCCAATAAGTTCACTAAGTCCGGTTCCTATAGGGTCCATCATCACCACATCTGCCTGGTCAAGTATGGAGTAAGGATTGTCCTCAATAGTATAAGGTGCTGCTTTGTTGTAGTCCGGATCTTGAACAACTACTCTCTTGGGTCCCATAATTCCCATGTGTAGCCAATAAGAAGAGGATCCTGGACCTCCATTAAAGGAAAAAATAATGGGTCGGTTCTTAGTTCCTCCCTCTTTAAAATAAGCAGTAAAGCCGTGAAGTGCAATCGCTTTGTTTTGTTCGTCTCGCAGCTCCATAGTACCTGCTAGTGTATTGAATTTTAAATTTTGGTTTCCCAATTTAAGAGTCTGAATACTATTAAAAACTTCTGCTTGAGGTGCTGTTTTTTCTTCCTCTTGGGCTACAAGAATAAAAGAGAAGAAAAATAAGGAGGCTGATATTAAGTATTGGTAAATTTTCATATTGATATATTTACACCAAATATAAAAATCTCTTTATAACTTTTCCTATTTAAAGGACTGCGCCTCAAAAGCGCGACGCGAAAAATAGATTAAAAATAATGCAGCAGCAATAAAGCATAAAAATGCTGTGTTTAATGAAAATAAATGCGCAACATAGCCTATAAAGGGTGGTGCAAGCAATACACCAATAGTAGAATAAGTCCCTACAATAGAAATCGCCATTCCTGTAGCGTATTTTTTAGATTGTCCTGCTAAAAGAAAAGACATAGGAAACACTGAGGCCACCCCAAAACCTGTAATAAAAAAGCCTAGTAATGCAAGATAGAAATAAGGAAAAAGGACCAAAATACCTACTCCCAAAATGGTTGTAGTGGCACTAATTGCAAAGAGTTTCTTCATCCCTATTTTAGCGATCAAACGGTCTGTAAAAAAACGGGATAAGGTCATAGAACACATAAAAACCAAGTAACTGAGAGTGAACAGCTCTGCTTTAACCACCTCACGAAAATAGACACTACTCCAATCGTAGATTCCACCCTCGCAGACAGCGGCACAAAACACAACCAAACCCGTGTAGAATATAAATCGATCTGGTTTTCCTAACTGAAGTTTATTTCCACTGGCTTCTCTGTCGTTTGTTAACACATAAAAATATGAGATCAACACTATTACTAAGCTTACCACCCCTACTGACGTAAGATGTCTTGCAATACCCCACTGATAGTTTAATGTTAAGGTAGCAAATAAAATCCCCAAAAGCCCTCCTAAACTCCACAAGCCATGAAAAGAACCATTTATCTGTTTAGGATACCTCTTTTGAAGCTGTATGGCCTGTGTGTTGATTGAAATATTTATCATACGCATCCCAAAAGCAAAAAACGCAATAACAACTCCCAACAATTCAATGCTTCCGGCCCAGCCAATTCCTATCAGAGAACAAATAAACAGTAAAAAACCAGCAATTAAAGGGTAACGACTATCATACTTACTCACCAACCAGCCCGAAACAGGTAAACCAATCAAAGAAGTGATGGGTAGGATGAATAAAAAACTACCCAACTGAGCTTCATTCATTTCGAAAACAGCCTTTATAGTTGGTATCCTAGATGCCCATGAAGAAAAGCAAAAACCCGATAAAAAAAAGAGCACGCTGAGTGCAATTCGGTTTTGTTTATACACCTTTAATTTTTATCCAGCAAAGATGATTTCATTCTGGGAATAAAAAAAACGGAAACCAACTTTAATCAAAAAAAAACTATATTTAAAGTCTAATGGTTAATTACGACAAATGAAACATAAAAAAAAGCAATCAAGACGCAATTTTATCAAAACGGGGATCGCAGCCTCCTCGATTATGATCGTCCCTAGAAACGTACTCGGTGGACCGGGGTATATTTCTCCTAGTGATCAACTCAATATAGCTGCAATTGGTTCCGGTGGTAAAGGTGCTAGCGATATCAGTAACGCTTCTGTTCAAGGTAGAGAACGTGTAGTAGCATTGTGTGATGTTGACTTTTCAGGAAGTGCCTCTAGGACAGTGAAAAAATTTCCAACTGCAAAACGCTACGCAGATTATCGGGTGATGCTCGATCAAGAAAAAGACATTGACGCAGTGACCATTTCAACTCCAGATCACGTTCACGGTCCTGCAGCTTCTTTTGCAATGCAAAGAGGTAAACACGTTTATGTTCAAAAGCCTATGACCCATAATATCCGTGAGGCACGTATGCTTACCGAAATGGCTCGTGAACGAAAGGTAGTTACCCAAATGGGAAATCAAGGGGGTTCTAACCCACTTCTCAATATGGTTCAAGACTGGATTGACAGTGGTAAAGTTGGGGCTATTTCAGAAGTTAAAATTTGGACAAATCGCCCCGTTTGGCCACAGGGAGTTATGATGCCAAAACCAGACCCTAGCTTAAAGCCAGATGCACTGAATTGGGATCTTTGGCTTGGCCCAGCACAAGAAAAACCCTACACACCAAACATGCACCCCTTCAGTTGGAGAGGATGGTGGGACTATGGTACAGGAGCGTTAGGAGACGTAGGTTGTCATTTGATCGACATTCCTTTCCGTACTTTAGGACTCAAATACCCTACTGCTGCAGAATGTAGTGTGGGAAGTGTCTTCTCAAAAATGTGGAATCCAGATTATATACCAGAGGGTTGTCCTCCTTCTTCGTTAATAACAATAAACTTTGATGCCACTGAAAAGAGTCAATCTCCCATTCAAATGACTTGGAGTGATGGAGGAATACGACCTCCTCATCCAGAAATCATACCAGCAAATGCTGATATTGGAGGTACAGACAGTGCTAACGGTGTGTTGATGATTGGAGAAAAAGGGATAATTTCAACAAACATTAACGATAGTTCACCACTGATGCCAAAACTCTATCTCTACGATGGTACTACAGAGTTTGGACCGGAAGTGGAAGAAATGATAGAACCCGAATACGGCCATCAACGCAAATGGGTAGATGCTTGTAAAGCAGGATTCAACAGTAAAGAGCACCGTGCGCTGACCTCGTCATTTGATTATGCAGGACCCATGACAGAAACGGTACTTATGGGGAATTTAGCCATTAGAAGCTTTATGCTGCGTGAAGAAAAAGCCAACGGAAGAATGGACTACTATGCACGTAAGAAACTTTTATGGGATGGTGAAAACATGAAAATCACCAACCTAGAAGCTGCCAATCAGTTTGTAACGCGTAATTATAGAACTGGTTTCGAAATCTAATTCTTCGGCATACTTTCAACTAAAAAATCCTGTTCGTTTGAACAGGATTTTTTTTTCTTATAAATATCGATTTAAAATAAAAAAATAGAAAGACGACCCTTAGCGGATAGAATTAGACTACTTTTGCCAGCAGAAAATACTATATGGTAACTTTTAAGTCCCTTGGACTCAATGCACAATTACTCAAAGCCGTTGAAAAACTAGGTTTTGAAAACCCAACAGAAATTCAAACCAAAGTCATTCCCCTACTCTTAGAGCAAAGCAAAGACCTTGTAGCTTTAGCACAGACTGGAACTGGAAAAACAGCTGCTTTTGGATTTCCAATGCTACAAAAAATTAATACAGAGCAACACAACACCCAAGGGTTAATTATTGCCCCCACACGCGAATTGTGTTTGCAAATCACAACTGAGATGAACAGCTACGCTAGTGAGCTAAAAAAAATCAATATTGTTGCGGTTTATGGTGGGGCTAACATCAGTGAACAAGCTAAGAAACTTAAACGTGGAGCTCAAATAGTCGTTGCTACACCTGGGCGTCTCAAAGACATGATCAAACGAAAAATGGTCAACATCAGTGCTATTCAATATTGTGTCTTGGACGAAGCAGACGAAATGCTCAATATGGGGTTCTATGAAGACATAAAAGACATCTTAACACATACCCCAAACGACAAAGATTCCTGGCTCTTCTCTGCTACTATGCCACATGAAGTCAGTATCATTGCCAAGAAGTTTATGCACCAGCCACACGAAGTTACTGTAGGCACAAAAAACTCTGGCGCAAAAAACATAAACCATCACTATTATACCGTAGCTGCAAGGGAAAGGTATCAAACGTTAAAAGCCTTGCTGGGTCTTCATTCAGACCTCTTTGGATGTGTGTTTTGTAGAACAAAAATTGAAACACAAAAAGTTGCTGATCGCCTTACTGACGAGGGGTACAAAGCTGCTGCTCTTCATGGTGATTTAAGTCAAAATCAAAGAGATGCTGTTATGCAATCCTTTCGTAAGAAAAAAATTCAATTACTCATCGCAACAGATGTTGCTGCAAGAGGTATAGATGTAGACGATTTAACCCATGTGATTCATTACAATATCCCAGACGAAGTAGAAATCTACACCCACAGAAGTGGTAGAACCGGCAGAGCAGGAAAAACAGGTACCTCTATTTTATTTGCAACCAAGTCTGACCAACGAAAAATTCGCTTGATTGAAAATAAAATCCAAACAAAAATAATTGAACAGCAACTCCCTGCACCAGAAGAAATTTTAAAACACAAAGTTGCACATTGGGTAAGTCAAATCAAAAGTACTCCTTTGAGAAGTGAATTATTACCCTTTGTTCCTGATGCTGTAAAAGGACTAGAAGAGCTGGATAAGTCTTTACTAGTAGAGCTCTTGCTTTCACGAGATTTTAAAGAAGTGGATTTTAGAGAGAACTACAATTCGGCAGAGGGTCGTAAAGAAAAAAAATACGACCGTGAAGAACGAGTAATCAATGCTCCAGAGGACAAGGATCGATTTTTTATCAATATTGGAGCTAGAGACCAATACGACTGGAAAACCTTGAAGGATTTTGTTCGGTCTTATTTGAATCTGGATCGAGATGATGTTTTTCAAGTGGAAGTAATGAAAAACTTTTCCTTTTTCTCAACGCATAAAAAACACAGAAAACACGTACTAAACGCTTTTGAAGACTTGGTCTTAGACGATAGAAAAGTAATCGTAGAAGAAACTAAAAAAGGAAAAACCTACAGCCCAAAATTCTTTTCAAAAAAAAATAAGAAAAAAAGACGCTAGCCTATAATTTTCGCATCCATATATTGCGGAAACTGACCAAATCTCCATGATCTTGTAAGACAAGAGAACGATGTGTAGATTGATTTGAATTATTGAGTCCTGGCATCACCTCTTTTCCTTTCTTTGGAGGGCCAATGTACTCTGTAGTCCCAACTATCTCTACATTATTCTGTACTAAAACACCATTGTGAAAAACGGTGATTGTTCCCGCTTTGATTTCGTTTCCTTCGGCATCGTATTGAGGCTCATTAAAAATGATGTCATACACTTGCCATTCACCAGGAGGGCGAGTTGCATTGACCAAAGGGATACGTTGTTTATAAATTGAGGATGCTTGTCCGTTTGAATACGTTCTATTGTTATAACTATCTAAGACTTGAACTTCATAGCGTCTTTGAAAAAAAACACCACTATTTCCTCTACCCTGCCCCTCTCCTTTAACTTCTGTAGGGGATTTCCATTCAATATGCAACTGTATGGAGCCGTGTTCTTCAATGGTTTCTATATTACCCGTTCGAGGAACTACAGTCATTGATCCATCTTCATTTAGAGTCCATTCGACAGGTTTTTTTGATCGTTCTTGTCGCCATTTTGAAAAATCAGTTCCGTCAAATAGCACTATGGCATCACTTGGAGGGCCGGCAGAAATTCCTGGAGTAACTATTGATGGCTCGGGTTCCCAGACTTCAGTATCTTCAGGTTTTGGTCGTTGTTGTGCAAAAAGAAATTGTCCGATAAAAAGTAGGGTGATAAAGTATTTCATCTGTACGTATTTATAGTTAAATTAAATGTTAGATCGAACATCCATAATTATTAAATCGATATTTTATTTAAGTTAAATAATGGTTGTTTCATTTTTAAGATTTTGGTAAGTTATACCCATTGTGATAAGTATTGGTTAAATATGTTGTATTGATTTGGTTGTCTGTAAATTGATTTTTTGCCTTATCCCAAATGAGCTTTTGACCCGAACGGTAGGATATATTTCCCATTTGAGCAACAGTAGCAACATGGGCTCCTTGTTGAGCTGAACAATGAACTGCAGCGGGATTGTTTGCTCTGATCGCTTCTATAAAGTTTCTAGTGTGTTTTTCTACCCCATTGTCTGTTGGTTTTACAAGAGGTTTAGCAACTTTATTTTCACTCTGTCTTTCTTCTACTACTTCCCAACCTCCGCGGTTTAAAACAAGGGTTGCATTGTTTCCTATAAAAGCAATACCGTGATCTCTATCATAAGAACCATTATCAATACCCATAGCAGAATCCCAAACAAGATTAAAGCGGTCGAATTCATAGAGGGTAGTCAAGGTGTCAGGAGTTTCTTCTGCCAGCTCTGGATAAGCAAATTTTCCTCCTAAGCCCACTATAGATTTGGGCAAAGAAGCTTGCATCCCCAAGAGTGCATAATCCAATAAATGTACACCCCAATCAGTCATAAGTCCCCCAGCATAGTCCCAAAACCAACGAAAATGAAAATGGAAACGACTTGAGTTAAATGGTCTTAGGGGTGCTGGACCTAACCAACTTTTGTAATCTACTCCTTTTGGTGGACTACTGTCGGGAACCTTTGCAGCAGGGCGCATCCATCCCTGGTAACACCATACTTTTACGGTTCGTATATTTCCCAAAACACCCGTTTCAATATACCGAACTGCATCTTGAAAATGCTGTTGACTTCGTTGCCACTGTCCAACTTGAACTACTCTACTGTATCTTTCTTGTGCGGCAACCATTGCATTGCATTCACCTATAGAATTTCCAATGGGCTTCTCACAATACACGTGTTTTCCTGCTTCACAAGCGTGGATCATGATTAATGCATGCCAGTGATCGGGAGTACCTATTATTACAGCATCTATATTTTTTTGATCTAAAAGTGCACGATAATCCCTATAAACACTAACCTTAATACCCATTTTCTGGAGTTCTTGCTGTCTTTTTTGAATGACATTTTGATCTACATCACAAATGGCTGCTAATTCCACACCGGGAGTTTTTAAAATTGCCTTTGTATTGGACCAACCCATTCCATTTAAACCAATAGTACCCACACGAATACGATCGTTAGACCCGATTATATTTTTTCCTGTTGAAAACAAAGAATAAGGTGAAATGAGAAAGCCCCCAGCGACCAAAGAAGAGGACCTTGTTATAAATGCTTTGCGGTTCATTCGAATACTTATATTTAAATTCCTCATTAAAATAGTAAAATTGGTCGAGTTTTTAATCAATCAAAAGAGAAGTAATTTTTGAAGAGCTTCTTATTTATTTTTTTTTGTAATTTTCTCCCTATAAACAAGGATCAAATGGAGACGATTATAGCTTATTTTGAAACGATCCCTTCACTGCATCGCAGTATACTTCTTGTAGGTGGACTGAGTTTTTTTTGGATACTAGAAGGAACCTTTTTCTTAGTTCCTTTTCGTTATAAAAAGTGGAAACACGCCATTCCAAATTTATTTTTTACACTAACAACGGTATTGATTAATTTTATATTAGCCTTTCTTTTACTGAACACTTCGGACTGGGTTCAAGACAACCAATTTGGGATACTGCATTGGATACCATCCGTTCCCCTTTGGGCAGAAGTACTGATCGGTGTCTTGTTTTTGGATCTCATAGGTGCCTATGCACCTCATTGGGTAGAACACAAAATCAAGCCTCTTTGGATGATTCATTTAGTCCATCACAGCGACCACCATGTAGACACTACTACTGCAAACCGACATCATCCTCTAGAAAGTATCATTCGATTTGTTTTTACACTCTTCGGTGTATTCCTTGTTGGAGCGCCTATAGGAATTGTTATGTTGTACCAATCATTATCTTTAGTTGCTACTCAATTTACACATGCAAACATTAAACTACCCAAAAAAGTAGATCACTATATGAGTTTTGTTTTGGTCTCTCCAGACATGCACAAAACCCATCATCACTATCGATTACCCTATACAGATTCTAACTACGGAAACATTTTCTCCTTGTGGGATCGTCTTTTTGGGACCTACCTGCCCTTTGATAGAGAAAAATTAGTTTATGGTGTAGATGTGTTTTTTGATGAAGAAGCAAACGGTAAAATCCGGACGCTACTAAAGCAACCACTACAAACCTACTCTAAACCAACCCTAACCCCAAAAAAAGAGCTTTAGGCGAGTCTTTTTACAAGTTCTTCTAAGGGATAGGTTTCTTGCGTACCACTGGTCATATCTTTAAAAACAAAACTATTTTGTTTCAGTTCTTCAGAACCTATTAAAACAACCTTTTTGATGTTTTTAGCATTGGCGTAGGCAAGTTGTTTTTTCAATTTTGCCTCGGTAGGATACAGCTCACAAGAAATATCTTGATTTCTAAGTTGAGAAAGAAAACGATAGGCTTGTTCCGCTGCAGCAGCACCAAAATTAGCAAAGAGTACTTTTGTTTGGGGTTGCAGTGCTTGTGGAAATA